>CENX01031023.1_pt1 | contig 15399 bp, 13 predicted proteins | sample 361321 | NCBI WGS metagenome assembly CENX01 (sample SAMEA2619678, study PRJEB7988) | marine metagenome | isolation source: saline water (ENVO:00002010), including | reverse complement strand
TTTTCCGAGGATGTGTCAAAGCGTGGCCTGTTGCGAACCCATACAACGGTGAACACGATACAGCACTTGGCAAACAATCCTGATGAACCATGCCGTGTATTCTCAGTTGATCGAGTATTCCGAAAAGAGGCGATTGACAGTACACATCTTCCTGAATTTCATCAAATCGAGGGCATCATTATGGAACCCGGCGCAAACCTTCAGATGTTGGTGACCACGCTGAAAACATTCTATGCAAAAATGGGGTATCCTGAGGTACGCGTGCGCCCTGCTTACTTCCCATACACTGAACCAAGTCTCGAAATAGAGGTCAAATGGAAAGGGAAATGGCTCGAGCTTGGTGGCGCAGGAATTTTCCGTCCAGAGGTGACTGAGCCTTTGGGTATATCCTCGCCTGTATGCGCTTGGGGGATGGGTTTGGAGCGTCTGGCTATGCTTGTCCTTGGATTGGACGACATTCGCCAGTTGTATATATCGGATCTTGAATGGCTTCGCAACCAACCTTTGTTGTGATGTTTGCTCAACGATAATAAACTACAATGACAACGTACAACCATGTCACAAGGCATGCATTTGTCAAATACAGAGACGATACCAGGGAAACTCATCACGGCTTCGTATGGTCTCGTTCAAGGCTCAACCGTACGTGCAAAGAACGTTTTCAAGGACATTGGAGCAGGTTTCAAGAACATGGTCGGTGGCGAGCTGAAAGCGTACACTGAATTACTCCAAGAAGCTCGAAACGAAGCACTTCAACGTATGATGATGGATGCTCAAGCACGTGGAGCAAACGCCATTGTTAATGTTCGATTTGCAACATCCGCAGTTTCGGGCGGTGCAGCTGAATTGTTTGCTTATGGAACTGCAGTAACTATACAATGAGGCGATCATTTGGAAGTCGTGTTCATCATTCTCTTGAATCTCATTCCAGTGTTTTTATTTGTTGTCTTGCCGTTTTTCTTGTCTTGGGTTTTTGGCAATTGGCACCAAGGGCGCATCATAAATCAGCTCGCTGCTGAAGAAATGGCACTGAACAATTCTGGAGCCGGCCATCCGGTGAGCAATCTGTCGAAGCCCAGCCAAGCGACAGGTATCGAAACGTCGATGCTGGTTATGTCAAGCGTATCAGTTGGCCCCTCTTGGTGGCAAATGATGCTCGGCGGTTGGAAGAATTTCTTTGGCGGTCGAATTGAATCCTATGACAAAATGCTTGGCTACGGTCGACGCAAAGTACTCCATGACATGCGAGTTCAAGCTCTCCAACAAGGATTTGATGAGATCATCAATGTCCGAGTTGAGACATCCATGGTCACAAAAAAGTCCCAACGCGACGACAAAACCGCCGGTTACGAATTCATCGCTTATGGTACTGCGATTAAGTACAGTAGGTCCTAAAGTTAAGTAGTAAACCCTTCACCTAGTGAGTTGGGGAACACCTATGGGAAATGAAAAATTAATAGCTGGCGCAGTAATGATTCTACTGAATTTGGTTGTACTAGCACCGATTGCAACAAGCATGGTTGAAGGCGCAGTTGATGACAACTTTGAGACCTATCCGTACGATTCAGCATGTGCTGATTCGGACTGTACGACTGCAGAAGAAGACTGGGCAACATCGACGTCCACACGCACCTATTACGCATGGAATCTCACCAACGCCGATGAAGTCATGGCGGGTGATGAGGCTGTCTACGAGGAACTGGGTCCGTTCGAATACGACATCACCTACACTCGTAACATCATCGATTTTGACAGGACTGCTGGAACACTCACATATGATGAATCCAAGGTATTTACATGTTCAGAAACCTCTCCGAATGACTGCAACACCATGATTACACAACTCAACATTCCTTTCCAACCTCAAGTTGTTGGAGCAACTGGACTGGCCATTGATGGTGTCATGGACACGACCAAGGCTGGATTCACTGCAGGAGCAATCAACAACGAGATGACTTCATTCAGTGCTGGCAAGGTGACAGCCGAATGGGTTACAAATACCATGGCAGGTGGCTATGTCGCATTTACCGATGGCCAAACAACGGATGCAGCAAATGCTTCGATTGCGATTGGTACTAGTTGGTACGATCAGTTTGATGCTTTCTTTGCCGCAACTAACGGGTCCGGTATGAACAACATGCCAGGATTCCCCCCTACTGTAACTTACACTCAAGCAATCCAAGGTCAGCAAACCGGTGGAGTCACTTTCGCTGGTAATGCATCAATTACCGATTTGACTTACGCATTTGATTCCGCAGTAATGCCAACTGGCGAGGATGTTTCACTCACTGGAATGGTTGGTGTCATGGTTCTTGCTGGCCACTGCGTCGCATTCCCGACCGCAACCTATGATGAAGTCATGGCTGATGCAGGAAACGGCTTTGTCAATGTTGGAACTATGCAAAGAGCCGGTATCTGGGGCTTTACAGTTATGGACGGAGCAATGCCAGACATTAACGCAACAATTGCTAACGACTGGGCTGTTTGTTTTGGTATAGGTGGTATGTTTGGTAATGTGTTCGGCGGTGGCGATGCTGACTGGTTTACTGACCAAACTGGCACCGCTGTCGATGCATCAACTCGAATGATGAACTACCTTGGAGTTGACCTTGATAATGCAGTTGCTATGAATCTACTGTTTGGTGGCCAAGGCTCAGATGATCCAATAGGTATCCTTGCAACCAACGAAGCCGGAACTTCCTTCGGACTTGCGACCTTTATGGGAATGGATGCTCCTGATGCAATGACTGCGTATGGTCTTGATGCAACTCAATATGGCGTTATTGCAACATGGGTTGGCGGCTGGCTAAGCAGTGCATCCGCACTACCAATGGTTCTCCTTGGTGGAACAGGTACTATCACTGCAGAGCAATTCGTTAACGTTACCTTCGGTGACACTGATCCAATAAACGGTGGTTACCTCGACAACAGCCTCAACCTTGGTGGAGCATGGGGAACTGCCCTTGTCCCAGCTTCAGAAGGAGCACCTTCCATTGCTCTGGATGCAGCAGTGTCTGGGGAGATCCTCTACGGTCCTCTTGGGCTAACTACCCGAACAGGTGCAACACTGTTCCTCTACGGTGAACTCACTGGAATGACGCCTCCAATCGACCTTGCTACCATGCAACCGGGAGCACCTATGGAATGGAACGCAACAACCGTTTCTGCGATTTATGGCGTTGATGCAAATGCTGCGAATGCTCTTCGAGCCCTCATGATGAGCGTCATTTACGCTGACTTTGTTCCAGGACTCCTCGTGGACTCCTTTGGTAGCAGCGGACAGTACATGTCCATGCCATTGAACAACTGGCTCTACGGCTGGTTTGACCCAGTTGGCATGATGATTGCCTCAGACCCAACCGCTCCTTCTGCAGGTTGGGCAAAGTTGGAAACCAATGAGACCTTTTACGGGTCTGGTGGCGTCTCAACAGGAAATGCCACTGTCTACACCATGTGCACCGGGCACAACCCTGATTGCGAAAAGGGCGAGGCTGTTTCAGAAGATGGATCGGAGTTCCTCTCATGGCGAAACACCGAAATGATGACTGGAACATTTGGCCTTGTTACGACTCAATCACTTGTCGGAACCACAGGTGGATTCCTAACAGGTGATGGCGACTTGGTTGATGCTGGTGGCTATGCTGTAGCACCAATTGCATGCAGCGGGACTGGTGAATTGAAAGGTATTCCTGTTGATGAGTGCTCTGCTTCGGTAGATCCAACAACAAATCCAATCACTGCAAAACTCGTCAAGCAGTTCTCGCTACTTGATGCATTGACGCCTGCGCTTCCGGTTTACTTTGGCGCTGAAATCAACATGCAATCTGAGCAGCTTTCTGGACTCATCATTGCTGGTGATTCGACCTCGACGTTCTATCTCGACACACGAACTGGAACCGATCTCGCATCCACACCAACGATGGATGACTTGCAACCAGTGTTCCAGATTGTTCAGGGATCTGAGATTGCAGATGATGACGCAGAAGATATGGAAAGTGCCGTTGTCCAAAACCAAGAATACATGGGCTGGTGGATGAACTTTGACAACGGATTCGATTACGTTGCATTGTTGCTCTACATTGGCGGTCTTGCTCTGATTGTCATGCACTTTGCCATGACTGGTAAGAAAGAAGATGAGTTGACTCAGTAAACTACGTCACACAATCTTAAGCATTACCAGTCCTTGGGGTATCCATGGACAACCGAGCGAAGATAACCATCTTGATTGGACTTGGGGTCTTTCTCATGGGCATCATAGGCATGATCATTGGTGCTGCCGGAATCGGTGGCGTGGAAGAAGAATGGAACAACTTCGCACTCGAAGATGTGACAAATGGAACCGTAACCATCGAAGACACTGATGGAATTGGCGACGTAGGGGTAACGTTTTGGGTCAAAGGGGAATATCTTGATGACGATGAGAACGGCCTCTGGGATGTCTGCGAACAGGTCGGTATTCGTGTCATTGAGAAACCTGCGGTATCCGAAACATGGGCCACAGGGGCCTCTGAGTTCGATGGCGACTTCTATTCCGAAGTGCTCTACGACTTTGACAAGGAAGGGACGTCAAGTTGTGAGTCCGATTATCGAAATAAAAACAACGAGCGAGAAGCCAATGGGCTTGTTAAAATAGGCCGTGCGTGCTATGGATGTCTCGCTGGAGACTTCACCTTTGAATCCAATGAAACGGTATGGGTTACGTACGACGATGCCCTCGGAGAAGAAATCGCTGAAGAAGTTGGCCTGATTGTGCTCGGCTTCCTTGGTGGCTCTGGTGCATTGTGCTGCGGAGTTGTGGTTATGCTCATTGGGGTGATCCTGATTTTTACATTGAATGACGATGCACCGGTTCAGATGCAGGTTGCTGCCGATGGGTCGTATGTCATGAACCCAGCTACAGGGAACACCGTTGGCGTTGGCATCAATCAATCCATACCTCAAGTATCAACGACACCATCAGTGATAACGGAAGAAATGACCAGAGCAGAACCCTACCAGTTCCCATCAACGGACGAATCCGTCGAGACTGAAGGAAAAACCACTACAGAATGAATCGAACCCTCCTAAGGAGGCATTCTTATAAATTGCCAGTCGAAAGGATACACCATGCATACAGCAGGTAAGGTATTGTTAATCATTGGTGGAGTAATCACGGCTCTTGGAATTGTTTTGATTGTCGGGGGTGCAACGACTGCAAATCTTGACCCTTCAAACGAGAACTACTACGCAGGAAACGGTGGAGATACCTGGACGGTTCCTGGTGATGATTTCTACGCTGTCTACACTTCGAGCTCAGTCAATTGTGAATCGTTTGAAATGACAATTACGAGCTCTGACGATTCCGAGTACAACCTCTTCAGTTCCTCTTGTGACTACAACAATGAGGATGACCTAATTGATGATGATTACATTAAAGTCGGAGATATTAGTTTCTGGGAGACAAACGCAGGAGACACACTTAATTTCGGCCAGACCTCCTCAACAATCTACGTTGTTGGTGAATTTGAAGCACTAGGTGACGCAGCTGGAGGATTCCTTGCTGCAGCTGGTGGTGTATTGATTGCCATTTGTGGGGGTGTCATCCTCCTCATTGGACTCATTCTCGCTTTGACACTCAAGACCAAAGATCCTGTTGTAATGCAACAAGGACAAATGATGGGTGGACAGATGATGGCAGGACAGATGCCAATGCAGCAAATGCCAATGCAGCAAATGCCTGCACAACAGGTACCAGTACAGCAAATGCCTGCACAGCAAATGCCTGCACAGACAACAGCGCAGCCGTTCGAGTACGAACAGAAGTAATCACTCTTCTTCGTCCTCGTAGAGGAACGTATTGCATGCTGGACATGTGAATGAACGAGGGCGATCGCCATCGAGTTCGGTGACCGTTCCACAAGATCCGCATAGGATTGTGGTTTTCTTTGGTTCGTCAATGGTGACATCAACTCTGTACATGATTCGATTTGCATCAGGGAGTTGCTCAGGACTTGGTGTCCAAGCAGCGATTTCTTGCTCGTTCATTGTTTGCTGGCTTGAGGTACTCATTCCAACAATGAACAAGAGAATTCCAGAAACGCCGATAACTGCCCCCATCGAAAGAACGCCTCCAACGGATAGGAAAGCCCCAAAAACGATGCAAATTGCTCCGGATAGAATCAGGTTTTCTCGCACATTGCGAACCATCGCCATCACCTAGTTGAGAACAGTTGCGAGTGTCTTAGCGACTCGCTCAACTGCATTGCTGGGCATTGCACACAAACCGATTCGAATGCCTCCACGGAGCGGTACGAGGTAGACGTGATGCTGTGCGCATGCTTCAGCAATCTTCTCTGGATCATCGTGCTCAAGCCACGCGAAGAAGCCATCATGCGTTGGATTGACCGGAACGTCATGTACTTCGCACGTACGTACGAAGGCATCTCGTCGTTCAGTAAGCAATCCTTGCAATCGATCACGCTCAGCCGCCCAGGCTTCTGCGGATTCTTCGTTCCCGTGCAATTGTGCTGCCGTGTATTGAAGGATTCGTGGTGCTGCAGACCAAGTTTGTCGCCCAGTTGTCCCAAACACATCACGTAAACGCTCAGTAACGTCCTGATCTGGATGAATCCCGATGAGTGCGCCTGTCCTTAGTCCGTAAGCTGTGTGTGATTTTGACAGAGAAAGCGCGTAGGTAATGAGGAAATTTTCAGGCCATGGTGTGCCATCCTCCATTGCATCAACGATGGTTTGTCCCCACCCATGCGGTTCGTTTGCATACAGGCTGTACGCAGTATCGAGAAGGAGTGTGTGGCCCACATCTGGGCGTTTTGATGCACTCGCCATTATGATGTCAAGGGCTGCTCGACGGCCTTCCGCAGTCATAGTCAATCCTGTAGGGTTGTGTGCAGGGTCGTTAAGCCAAACCATCACGGTGCTTTGTTTCTCAGCGAGTTCATCGATGGTTGTTTCAAACGCTCTATCGGCAAAGTACGGGTAATCGCTTCCTTCTTCGGGAAGCAATGGCCATGTTGCCATCTCAAGTCCACATCCTTTGAGAAAACCTGCATAAGGCCCCCAATGTCGATCTCGAAGCAAAATAGCATCGCCTCGCTCGCAGAGATTGTTTGCAGCGAGGAAGAGTGCCCCCGAGCCACCAGGTGAGGCAGTTGAAACAAAACTGAATCCCAATGATTCCATGGTCGCTCTGTGTTCACCGAGCGCAAGTGAGATGCTTAGATCTAGAAAATCTGGAAGTCCTTTGAGTGGTGCATAAGAAGAAAACTCCACTGCAGGGGCTTCCCGAAGCATCCGATCAACGACGTTGTTGATCGCCAAGGTTCCATCGTTTTCCAATAGTATACCTGCAGTTCCATTTACTGCATCGTGCCCTTCCTCTTTTGCAGCAAGATAACGTGCATACCACCCGAAGATGGTATCATTGCCTTGGCGCGTTGAAGCAAGCGCATTCACAAGGGATGCACCGGGTGCTTCGTCCATGGCCCAGCCAAGCAGGTTCCCCATTTGACCTTGTGGGGTTGAACCGTTTCCTTCATCAAGGGGTGACACGACCCGTGGTTCAAGGCCAACGTAGCACAGTCTGGTAGTGCGTCTGATTTGTAATCAGACGGTCGGGGGTTCGAGTCCCTCCGTTGGCTCCACCAATCCGATGCACAAGAATGCTCAAACCGTTGAAGCGTTTGGTCGTTTCATGAGCGCTGCTCGAATCGACGGGAAAGCGTGTGCAGCTGATTTGGAAAAACGACTCAAGCAACGTATTGCAAATTGTTCTGTTCAGCCGCATCTTGCAGTTATCATTGTTGGCGACGATCCTGCTTCGCACGTCTATGTGAACAATAAAATTCGTTCCTGTGAGCGGTTAGGGATTCGTTCGACACATGTTGAACTACCTGAAGATACGGATGAATCCGTGGTTGCTGACTACATTCAGTCAATGAACCAACAAAACGATCTACACGGAATCCTCATCCAATCTCCACTTCCAAAACATATGAATGAAGAGGCGTTGACAGAACTAATCGATCCGAGAAAAGACGTTGATGGTTTCCATCCAGTGAATTTGGGCCGGTTGGTGCAAGGAAGAAGCGATGGTATGGTTCCATGCACGCCAGCAGGTGTAATGGAAATGTTGCGCTGGGCTGAGGTTGATTTGACTGGAAAGAAAGCCGTTGTTCTTGGTCGTTCATTCAATGTTGGTATGCCTCAGGCATTGCTGCTTGCAGCCCGTGGAGTTGACGCAACTGTGACGGTCGTCCATTCGAGAACAAGGGATGCAAAATCAGAATGCCTCCAAGCGGACGTGATTGTGGCAGCTGTTGGACGACCAGAGATGATTCAACCGGATTGGGTGAAAAAAGGTGCCATCGTCGTTGATGTTGGAATCAATCGCGTTGATGATTCGAGCCGAGAAAGAGGCTGGAGGCTCGCTGGAGACGTCCATCCTGATGTTGCATTGCACGCATCACTGCTTTCACCGGTTCCAGGTGGTGTTGGACCCATGACAGTGGCGATGCTCATGGCCAACACTGTTACTGCAACTGAACGTTTGTGTTCGTGAAGATGTGAGTCCATGGAACAGCGTGCCCCACAAACTGCGGCGTTTGCTTCCACTGTATCCACAATGTCCATGATCGCACTGCTTGGAAATGCCTTTCTTGGCATGTATCCAGGTCAAGACGGTCAGCGAGTTCTTCTCAAACCACTGTTCAGTGGTTTTCTCTCTGGCAATACCAACGATTACTGGGCTCCTACGGGATGGTCCCAACAAGAATGGATTTGGCTTCTCCTCACTGCATGCCTCATCGTAATAGCGTTCTGGGGCCGCAGTGAGCGGCCGGTACCTGAATTGCCTCAACGACGCTCTGTTGAGGAGCAAATTGCTGACTTTGAATCAAGCAGTACCGTGGTTGGAACAAGACAAGTAACCACGATCAATCAACAAACTTCGAGTATCATTACATCGATAATCGGTGAAAATCCAACCGTTGATTCGAAGAGAGTTGAATCCGCAACTGAACTCCTCTCCAAGGGTGATTTCGGCTCTCAGGCGGCTTCGATTGTCAGGGAGCGAAATACCGACATTGAATCAGGATTGTTTGAACCTCAACTTCAAGAAAAGGAAATGGAAGAAATCGCTACAGACGATCGAGATTTTGTGACCGATGGTCCAGCCTACGTACCATTGCCCGGTGCAGAAGCAAGAAAAGACCCACCCCCACTGCTACGCGATCAGCATAGTGCGTTTGTGACCGACGGACCTGCGCACATTCCACTTCCCGAACTTCCTGATTTGGAACAAAACGAGAAGATTAGCGTTCCAGATATGCCTTCGTTGGACGACTTGCTTGCTCCAAGCAAAGGAGTTCCCCAAATGCCGAACTTGGATGATTTGTTTTGAAATCGAAGAGAGAGGTTCAAAACGGTTGATTGCGGAGGTCTGATTGATGTGGACGTCCTCCTTTGATTTGCATTGCCACACAACGCACAGCGATGGTTCTCTGTCCGTTGACGAACTTGCGGACGAAATGGCCAAGCAGCAAGTCAAAGTCTGGTCCTTAACCGATCATGACACCATCGCAGGATGGGACGAGGCGAAACGCGCTGCTTCAGAGCGTGGAATCAGATTCATACCTGGGGTCGAGCTCACATGCGATGTTGAACTACCGTGGAACCGTGAAATTCTAGAAGCAAACTCACGAAATCGCCCTCCTTCGTCCTGGCATTTGTTGGCTTACTTCCCACACGAACCACTGGAAGATGGATTGAAACAATTTGAAGTATGGCTTTCACCTCTTCACGAAGACCGTGTGCCACGAATGCTCGAGATGATTGACAAGGTGAACGCATTTGGAATGAAAATCGATCCAGTCGACGTACTCTCCCGTGCCAAAGGCAGTGTTGGACGTCCCCATCTCGCCATGGCGATGGTTGATGCGGGTCATGTCGAATCCATGAATGAGGCCTTCGAACAATGGCTGGGCGACGGTCGGCCTTGCAACGTTGAACGTCCAAAACCATCGCTTGCTGAAGCAACAGCATTGGTACATGCTGCGGGTGGAATTACCTCGCTGGCACATCCGCGTTACTATGGTGTGGACTATGAAACATTGATTCAGCATTTGAAAGCCTCGAACGTTGATGCAATCGAGGCTTTTCATCGGTCCCATTCAGACGATGACCGTCATCGTTTGTGGAAACTCGCCGAAGCATACGGTCTTGGAGTGACGGTCGGATCGGACTTCCATTCGTTCGACGGTGGGCATCGACCAGGCCACATGCCGGTCGTGATCAATGGTTTACCTGAGCTGATTTCCTCGGCATGATCCGGTGGACAATCAGTGCTCCCTCAAACAGCAGAATTACCGGGATGGAGACGAGGAAGAGCGAGAGTGGGTCAGGCGGAGAAAAGATAGCACCCATGACGAATGCAGAAAACCAGATGTGTTTTCTGTAAGCAGTAAGCGACCGAAGCTCGACCATGCCAACACGCAAGGCGAGAAGAGTGACCACAGGTGCTTGGAATCCGATTGCGCTGGCAATGCATAAATTCAGGATGAATCCAACATATGCTCCCAACTTCCATTGCGTTGCAAGCCCCGCTTCCTGAGCGTCGTTGCTGAGATATTCAAACAACATGGGTGTCAACAGCTCCCATGCATAGAGAATTCCACAACTGGCAAGAATCAGGCTCGATGTCATTGAAAGAACAAACGAAAAACCCGGTTTTGGTGGCCTTATCTTGAGTTCTCGAATTCGCTCAAGAACAAGTGGATGACGAATACCACGAAGTGTTGTTTCCGTAATGAGGAGCAAGAGTGCTAGGAAGAGACCAAAACTCGCCGAAAGTTGAATCTGCAACATAAGGAATTCAACCGGCGAGGTAACGATGACGTTGACATCATCAGGGAGCCGTTGCTCTTCAATCAGCCACGTTACTATTCTTTTTGCAATGGGGAACCCAACAACCAGACCAAACAGAAACAGCCCACCCAATGCAGTGGCTCGTTTTCGTAAGTACGCTCGCACTGATTTGAGAAGTTCCCCGCCAGGAGAATCCATCAGTTCGCTTACGGCGTCTTCCAAGGACGGTGAGGACGCCATGTACATCGCAGGGGCTGGTTCCCAAAAAGTGAATGCTTACTCTTCTTCCCAAGTATGCGATGGTCGTGCATCAAACCACTCACGACCGTTGTTGTTCAGTCGATACAAGCGATACACGACGAAACCTGTGATGTACAGCGATGGCAAAGAGAGCGCAACTGCCTGTGTAATTGAATCTTCGGAATTTTCGTAGACAGATTCCACCCTTACTTCCAGAACACCATCATCGCCTGCGTGATGAAGGAAAATAAAGCTGTAAACATTCGGTGATTTGACGTTCAGATCAATGCTCTCATTTGGCAGGAGTGTTGCAGAACAGGCTACGCCTTGCGTGCAGTGGTATTCCGCTAACGCTTTCATTCGATCCCAGTCAACACTGAAATTGGAAAATCCCGTTTCTGCAAGGTTTACCGTAATGATAGCGTATTCAAGGTTGATTGAATCATCCATATTCTGAATGGTGGTTGTTGCACCGTATTTCGGGTTCATCTCTGCGATCAGGTCATGAACCGTTTCTCCAGGACCAAGCTGGAACGATGGTTGTTCTTCGTTTGTTGAACTTTGATGGTTGACAGCACCCATAATTGCTGCAAAAAGGATGAGAAGAATGGTTCCTTCGACCAAGACATGTTTCCGTACCTTTTCACGGTCAACACCTTTGAACATTGAACCATGGTCGTTTCTTATCCTCGGTTGCAGATGATGAATAAACAATGCACCGATGCCACCCACAATCATTCCGAGAGGGATATCAATAATCCAGTGAATGCCGAGGTAGAGAATTGCAAAAATAAACATCATTGTGTTGATGAGAATGAACATATGATAGCGATAATGGCGCCATTCCTTGAGCGTATGGCCTTTTGATTTGACATGAAGATAATTGAGCATCAAAATACCAAATGGAATTGCTACGTGAAGCGAAGGAACAGCATTGTCCAACGGGTCGTGCGTTGCATAGAAGGTAGCGTACCATGAATCATGATACAACAAGGCATCCATCCCAGGTATCCATGAGGATGTCACTTCAACATTGAAGAACAGATAATATGGCACTGCAATGGCATAAATCAGCAAATAATTCATGGTGACTTTGTCGGTCATGTCTCGATCGCTCGTGTATGCAAAATAGACGGTTGTGACATAGATGAGGAAAAGGTAAACGAAGAGATAATGAAAGTTGAGAAACGACGTAAGAGCATCGTTGTTGAAGAAATTTTGAATCCAAAGCACAGCATTACCCTCAAGCCCATGAACAGCATCTGTCCAATGGCCGACACGTTCCTTGATGGGTTCATTCAGCCCATCTGTTAGATTCTTCCACCTGATGATGACGATGTATCCCATTGCGTGCAAATAATAGCGTTGCTTGTGAATCGTTTTCAACCAAGTCCCGTATTTCACTCTGGATTCTTTGTCATGGATTGAGAAAATAGAGCATATGATTGGAGTCAAGAATAAGATCATACCCATCATGACCGCATTAGGACTCATGCATCTCCGCCGTGGATTTCGCATATAGAGATTTACTGACGAAGTACACAATCCACGTGATTCATCACAATCTATCGTGATGGGCTTCAAGAAGCACAATCAACTGGAGATATTGAAGCCGATGCCCCAACAAGCTCCAGAGAACACGCTCCAAAGTCTCATTCATGGGATGAGTTTGTTTGACGCAATCGAATTTGATATCCGTTTGACTGCAGACGAACAGGTTATCATTCACCATGATCGGGAAGTCTCAGTCTCACCATCAAGGCGAGAGAATCGATCGCAGTTTGTCGAAGATTGGACGTTGGACGAGCTGACTGAACTTGGATTCTGTTCACTTGAGTCACTGTTGGCTCACCCCACCATTCAAGAATCCGTCCAAGAAGGTGGAAAGGTTCTGGTTGTCGAATCCAAACGGCCAAGTTTTAAACACAAGCGAAGTGGAGGCTTGCTGAATAAAAAGAAGCACGATGCTCACATGGGCAAGACTATGAAATTAGCAGAAGCCTTGCTTGACCAATATGAAATTCCAAAACGTTCTACTGTTCATTACGCATTTCACAAGTCGATGGAAAATGCAGTACGCGTCGGAAAGGTTGAACGAGATTGGTCAACATTGTTGCCGACTGTCCATCCTTTTGCTAGTCGTAAGCTACAGCGAATGCTCGCATTTCCAGAATATGCAACAACCTCTTTTGCTCGACTGATGCGTAAGCATCAAAAAAATGGATCCCCGATGATGCCATGCGCAATCGAATACATTCTTCCACCAACAAATCTTGTTCCCTTCGGTCGTACTGTTGGATTGAAAGGCAGGCGACTGAAACAATTGACTGCCATTCGGAAGGGATTCCCTGTCTATCTGTGGCCCGTTCTCCCCAAGATTGAGCATTCTGTTCTCGATGCAGGACTGTCAGCCCTGACTGATGAAAGCAATCCCGAATTGACCTGGTTACCAAGTGGCCATGCTCGATGGACACAACCAGCAACACGTCCACTCGATGAAGCCCAGCAGAGACAACTCAATGATGCAACGAAAGAGACGCACCTGGATGTTGTTAAATCCCTAAATGAGGATACACAACCTTGGAGTGAATGCGACTCATCTCGGAAGCGTGAACTTCTTGCTTACTGGAGGAAAAAATGGCAATGGAGTAAATCCGTGGACGAACTCGTTCGTTTCGAAAAACAGGATGGAAGCATGCCTTGGGAAGTTGTTCGAATGATTGGGCACCGTGGTTCGGGGAAAACCAAACGCCCTGTTTTGTGATTACTCTTGCTCAGTTTCATCTGCGAGATGTTGCTTGGCATCATGGCGTAAAAATGGGCCGTACAATGTTGGCAGAAGCGTCACGCTCGAGACCATCGCAAGGCTGATTGCAACGATGAATACTTGACCAAACAACCGAAGCGGTAGGAGTCCAGAGAGGTTGAGAATTGCAAAACCACCCGCAGTACTGATGGCTGCACCGAGCATGGCTCGTCCAGTCGTAGCTGTTGTTTTTGAAGTCCATTGGGCGACTGTTTTCTGTGGATGCATTTCGACTTCTTCCTCAAGACGAATCACGTAATGCACAGCATAGTCGACACCGAGTCCGAGTGCAAGAGCTCCGATTGTTACTGTTTGAGAATTCAATTGATAACCAGCGAGCCCCATAATTCCGTACACCCACATAACCACTGTGATGAGCGGTATCCAAATCACGCCGCCCCGGAGGACAGCCTGGGTAATGCTTTGCGTTCGAACGAATTGAATAACGATCAGCACAAACAAGATAGTAAACGCAACAATGGCGGTTGATGTGATCGCTGATATTGCTACATCTGCGCTGATTTGCGCAAGAATCAATGCACGACCACTGAGTTCCATCGAGAAGGTTCCATCCACGGATGAAGAAGCATCCTCCAGTGATTCAGAAAGCGCTTCTTCAAAGTCAACCGTTGCTTGCCAATCCAGTGTGTTGGCTTGGAATGAAATGATGGTTTGTTGACCGTCTGTGTACAGCAGTAAGTCGACAAGATCACGGCCTGAACTATTCTCAAGGAGGTATGCTTCGAGTTGATCAAAACCCTCGGATGTGGTCAAGTTGCTCAACAAACTATCCAAAACCGAATTTCTCCCACGTTCCGATTCAAGCGTATCCCACAGACCCGTGGGGACGCCGGTTACTCCTTCGGTATTGCTGAGGGTTTCGATTGCGATGTTGTATGCGAGGACACCTTCGGCTGAGAGGATGTTTCCTTCAAGGACGACATACAGCGGTGTTGGGCTGCTCTGGAATTCCTCGGCGATCATTAGGAAATCTTGGACGACTTCAAGAGAATCATCGAATTGATCAACCGTGTCAAAACCAACCTCGAGTGAGCTCATTCCGTACGCCATTGGAAGGGACAGAATAAGAGCAACCAAGATGACGAGAGCTGGTTTATGTTCAGCCATTTGACCAATTGCATTCGTTAGTTTGGTCTCGTTCATTGCACCCGACTTTTCAAGAGGCAACGCTTTCGAGGGAAGCGCAGTCATCAATGCAGGCAAAAGAGAGATGCTCAGTACATAGATTGCGAACAAGCCAAGTGCGATGACCGTGCCGAAATTGACAAGGAACATTTGCGATGAGAGCCGAAACGACAAGAATCCGACCATGTCTGTGAAGATTGCAATGACCAATGCTGCAGAGGTAAGGACTGCACCGCTTCGTATTGCTTTTAGTCGCAATTCATTATCGAAATCCTTGAGCGTTGTTCTTCCTTGAGGGTCGTTGCGTTCGATGTCTTGCATAACCTCGCGAATTCTTGTTACGACGT
>CENX01033701.1_pt1 | contig 15407 bp, 12 predicted proteins | sample 361321 | NCBI WGS metagenome assembly CENX01 (sample SAMEA2619678, study PRJEB7988) | marine metagenome | isolation source: saline water (ENVO:00002010), including | reverse complement strand
TCCTCGGCTTCTTCTTCCTCGGCTTCTTCTTCCTCGGCTTCTTCTTCAGGAACATCACGTTCCATCGGTTTAACATCAACCTCTTCTCTTTCTAAGAATGCATCAGCCGCTTTCTTTAATTCAGCACGATCAAGATACTTGTTTTCATTTTCATCAAATGAAGTTGCAAAGGCAACAAAAGCTTCAGTATCATCAATACCTGACTTTTTCATTACACTTTCCAGTACGTTTTCAGAAAATGACATAGAACCTTGACCGAGTATATTTTGTAATTCTCCAATCTCGATTGTACCATTTTGATCTTGATCTATTTCTGCAATTAATCGTTCAACTTCTACTGGTGGAAGAGCAGCTATTTGTAGTGAAATTAGTCCATCTCTCAATTCGTCTGTATCAATACTCCCGCTATTGTCTGTGTCAAGGCGTCCGAATAATGTAGGAACGTCTAATCCAGTATCATCCATCCAATCAGATAGAACTTGAACTACATCATCATGGACAAAAAGAACGCCGCACTGAGAACATGTCTTTGAATCGAGTGGGACTAAGGCACCACAAGCACCACATTCACCAAGATTTTCTTCTACTATTCCAGAAAAAGAAACGCTACACGTAGGGCAAGCAATCGAGTTTGCTGGGACTTCAGCCTGGCAAGCGCCACATGTAGCCATGTCTTGTTCGTCGTCACTCATTTTCTCACCCACGGTAGGTAACCGTATGTGTTGGAGTGCAGTTCTCGATATAACGGTTCATGCCATGAAGGGGCATTTTGACGTTCATTAGAACCATAGGGATGATGAACCCGCAATAGCCACTCAACAACATGGCAGAAGATGCGATGCAACCTGGAATGGTTCATCTGTGGCCAACTGTTAATCCTATTTCTGATTTAGAAGACCTGCATAAATCTCATGGAAAACTCACAGAAATCCATACTCTAACACGAACCAATCCTAAACAAATTCCTAGTATTTGTTCTTTAGATCCTCATCAAGTTCGATGGGTAACAGATCGACCTGTAAATGATGCTATAAGGCCTACTTTAGAAAATTTATACTCCACAATTGATCGTAAAATATCGTCTAATAGAGGTATTTTGTGGTTTGAGGGAATAGAATTACTGGTCAGAGTAAATGGTTTCGATGCAGTTTTGAAATTTGTTAGGAGTATTGTAGATATATCTCAAACTTCAGAATGGACAATTCTCATTGTTGGAGCACCAGGAACCATGGATAAGGAACAATGGGCACGACTCAGACGCGAAGCACCAACTATCAGTAGACAACAAACAATTGACGAAAAAGTAGATGATTCTATGGAATTTGTTTCCGAGATTGGTATTTATTCCCAGGAAATCGATCAAGATGTCCCTCCGATGTTATCCAAATTACCTCCAAATGGAATGGACCTAATTACCTTAGAAAGAAGATGTACTCAATGGGAAGATTTTGGATTTGATGTATCACCACTCCGTGATGCTATTAACGTAAATGTCGAATTATCACGTGAGGTATACCAGATTATTGAATCTAACATTCGATTAGCAACAGAATGTCTTTCGCAGATTGAGCGAACACGGAAATTAATCACTAGTCCTGAAAGAATTAAATTGAGGTTTCGATGTTTCCAATTAACTGAATTAGAAACTGTGAGAATTCAACTTGATGAAATGGAAAAATCTGACTAATTGTATGAACCGTTACAAATAGATTCTAACAAATTTTGTACCGAAATATCTCGTCTAACGTCACCATGATCGACTGGAACAATCGAACGAATTAAATCTAAATATGGTTGTAAATTAGGACCTATATTCTCAGTTCGATGATCTAAAGCTATAGATGCGGTAATCATCTCAGCAGCAATAACTGAAGATGCATTAGAAATTGATTGAATTAGTAGCCAACATGCTGTTGCACCCATACTGACGTGATCTTCCTGTTGACCTGAAACAACAATATTCGTAGCAGTAGCGGGACCTAAAGTAGCTCGAATTTCAGAAATTGCAGCAGCAGCAGCATACTGTAAAATCATCAATCCGCTAGTAAGGCCTGGGTCTTCAGCGAGAAATGCTGGTAATCCAGTGGTAGATGAATCTAATAATTGAGCAATCCTTCTTTCAGAAATTGATGCCAACTCATGTATTGCAAGATGTGTTGAATCTGCACGCATACCTAGAATTTCACCGTGAAAATTACCTCCAGATACTACATCAACACCATCATCAGATATGAAAATTAAAGGATTATCCGTTACACTGTTTAGTTCGATAGACAAGGTATTTTCAAGATCGGACAATATGTCTCTAACAGCACCAATCACCTGTGGAGAGCATCTGAAAGAATATGCATCTTGGACCTTACCACAATCCGCATGTGAATTCATGTTAGCGCTTTTATCTAGTAAAAATCGGATACGCGATGCAGTTTTCAATTGCCCTACATGGGGCCTTACTGAATGAATACGTTCATCAAAAGGAGATACAGAACCATGAGCCGCTTCAATAGATAATGCAAGTGCTACCTCACTTGCTGAGATTAATGAACAAATTTCATGATAAGCAATACAGAGCCAAACACACATCTGAGATGTGCCATTAATGAGAGACAGACCTTCCTTTGCACCTAAGGAAATAGGACTAATGCCGGCATTAGACAATGCTTCACTAGCTTCCATTCGCACCCAGTCTTTTCCTGTATCAACATCGACCATTCCTTCCCCCATCAATCCAAGGGACATATGAGACAAGGGTGCTAAATCACCTGAAGCACCTAGCGAACCAATCCTAGGAACTACAGGGGCAATTCGTGATTGAATCATAGATGCAATAGTCTGAATTGTCTCCCACTTAATTCCACTGTTTCCAACTAACAAAGAATTTGCACGAATTGTCATCATTCCAAGTACATGTAATGGATCCATCGATTCACCCATACCACAGGCATGACTACGAACTAAATTTTCTTGAAGAGTAGATAGGTCTTCGGCTGAAATTGCTACACCAACTAAATCGCCAAATCCTGTATTTATTCCATATGCTGGTTGGCCAGAATTGACAATTTCATCTACTGCCTTTCTAGCCTTATCAACTCTTGAGCGAGATGATTCTGCCAATTCAACACCGATTTCTCCTTTCATGATAGAAACCACTGCACTCGGTGTCAAATTAGACCCATCGAGAAGTATCATGACATCCCCTCGAATATCTCATCAATGAGTTCATCGGCTACATGATTTGGTAAATTCACTTGTAGAAGTGGTTCTTTTTGCATTGCTCGATTGATTGCCTCTTCTGCAGGATGATTACGAGCCCATGCTCTTCTAGCTATCCCGTTGTTAACATCCCAATGTAACATTTGATCTAATCTGGAATCTGCATCTTCACTTCCATCCAATACCAATCCAAATCCTCCATTGATTACCTCGCCCCAACCTACTCCTCCGCCATTGTGAAGACTGACCCAAGTGGCTCCACGCATAGCATCACCAACGAAATTATGAACAGACATATCTGCAGTAAATTGGGAACCATCTCTAATATTTGCTGTCTCCCGATAAGGAGAATCGGTACCAGAAACATCATGATGATCTCTACCCAAAACTACAGGTGCTGAAATACGACCTAATCGAATCGCTAAATTGAATGCCTTAGCGATTCGACGTCTTCCTTCATCATCTGCATATAAAATTCGAGCTTTGCTCCCAACAACTAATTTATGTTCATCTGCGTTATTTATCCAATGAAGATTATCTGAAATCTGTTGAATAGTAAAAGTGTCAGAATCATTCAGCATTGAAGAAAGAACTTCTGAAGCGATTCTATCTGTTACTTTCAAATCTTCATCTAATCCCGAGGTTACAACCCATCTAAATGGACCAAAACCAAGATCAAAACATAATGGCCCCATTATATCTTCAACGTACGATGGATATCTGTATGTATTCCCATCAGAAGAAAATACATCTGCACCTGCTCTACCTGCTTCTAAGAGGAATGCATTTCCATAATCCCAAAAAAACATACCCTTTTCCGACATTGTATTGATTGCCGTTACATGACGCCTTAACGAGGATTGAACTTCCTCGCGAAATTTTTGTGGATTTTCACTTAACATAATTGTAGATTCTTCAAATGTTAATCCAGCAGGAAAGTATCCTCCTTGAAATGGATTATGAAGAGAAGTTTGATCAGACCCAAGATGAACTTCAACTTCTCTATCAGCAAGTCGCTCCCATAATTCAACAATATTTCCCACATAACCAATGGAAATCGGCTGTTTTGAATTACTAGCACTAATCATCTCATCAATCGCTTGATCAACATCATAATGAAGAATATCAACCCAACCTTGGGAACATCGTTTCTCTGCGGCTATTGGATTCGATTCTGCTACAATGCATGCAGCACCAGCAATTACTGCTGCTTTCGCTTGGGCTCCCGACATACCCCCTAACCCACTAGTGACAAACCTGAGCCCAGTAAGGTCAGAATTCGGAGATAGATCGAGATACAATCTGGCTGCATTCATGATAGTAATCGTCGTACCATGGACTATTCCTTGAGGGCCAATATACATGTATGAACCAGCGGTCATTTGTCCATACTGGCTGACTCCTAATGCATTCATTCGATCATAATCATTCTTAGAACTATAATTTGGGATAACTATACCATTTGTCACCACGACACGAGGTGCATTTTGGTTACTAGGAAATAACCCAAGAGGATGTCCAGAATACATTACTAGAGTCTGTTCGTCACTCATCTCACACAGATGTTTCATTGCTATGCGATATTGGGCCCAATTTTGGAATACTGCCCCATTACCTCCATAGGTAATTAGTTCATGAGGAAATTGAGCTACAGATGGATCTAAATTATTTTGAATCATTAACATGATTGCAGCAGCGTGTTTAGATTTAGCAGGATATGAATCGATTGGATACGATTTCATAGGAACTTCTGTAGGTCTAAACCTGTGCATGTAAATCCTACCATAATTTCTTAATTCTCTCAAAAATTCAGGTGCCAATTCATGATGCCATGATTCGGGAAAATATCTGAGGGCATTTCTTAATGCAAGACGTTCCCCTTCAGAATCTAAAATATGCCTGCGAGAAGGAGCATGGTCCACTGTAAGGTCTAATTCAGTAGGAGGAGGAATCTCTGATGGAATCCCAACTGTTAGGGAGGACAGGTCCACATCCATGCTTACCGGTTGAAGGACTACGATATGGTATTTCTCAATCAGAAAGAGAATCGTGAACGAGATGCATAACTTCTCGTGATATCTTACTACATTCTTCTCTCATTGATAATATTGAATTATGCATTTCTTCAGCAATATGATTTTTCATTCCAACAATATTGATTTCAGCATTAAACAATCCACCTTTACATGCAGCACTTGAAAGTAATGCTGATACCCCCACATCTGTAATTGCATTAGAATTACCTAAAGATGCTAATGACGGAAGAACACGCAATAATTCCAAAGATAACTCAGCAATTTTCAATGGAGGTTTAGCAGCATTAATTGAGGCATTTTGAATCGTCAATTTTCTCTTTTCGCGTTCATCTTCAGTTGCCTTAGGCATACGAAAAGCAGCGACAACTGCATCATATCCTGCGGCATCTTCATCTGCCAATACATTACCCATTTCCACTGCTTTATTACCTACACTCAAGGCTAATTCAGCAGCTTCCCAGCCCGAAGAATATCTATCTCTTCCTATGGTCAGATTTGCAACCATGCATGCCAACGCTCCTGCTTGTGAAAGAGCGACTCCTGAGGCAGAACCACCACCGGGAGTAGGCTTATCAGAAGATAGTGCTGAACAAAATTCGTTCAATGTCATATCTCCAAAATTAGTCATTATTCATCACCTGCAGCCCATTCAATTATTCTCTCTTTAGGATTAAACGGTTCTAAAACATCTAATTTAAGTCCAGAAATTGCAGATTGGACTAAAATTTCAATATTTGCATCATTTCCATAATAATATCTCCCAGCATCGAGCATAGCATTCAATGGAACTAATCCAACTAATTCTCCAGCAGTAGTAGTTAATCCCATTTCATTTGCTTCAGCAGAAATGGCTTCTGTGACTGCATGTAATGTAGATTTAGCATAATCTAGGAAATTCATTGAAACCTGTGCAGTTTGATCATTGTACATCCATCCAGCAGCTTGGAGAGATTCAAATCTTCCAGGGATGCGTAGTGCTTTTCCGTCTTCATCAAACATCTTATCCCCATTCTCATCTTTCCTTAACACTCCACTAGTTCGAATTTTACCTGCAATACGATTTGCTGAAATTTTATCATCTGTATCTAGATTAACATTGTATGCAATCAATATATTTCTAGCCCCTGTTGCAGTAACCCCCCACTTGGGATTGAAAATAGAAGGGCCAAAATCAGGAAACCAATTATCCTCATTTATTTTTTCAGAGAATCCTTCATATTCTCCACGACGGATGTCTGGCAAACGAATTCGATCTGATTTTCGTGCTGCCTCAGCGTAGAGATATATGGATAAATCGTATCGAGATGATACTTCTTCTGCATATTGAATAGAAAGTTGAACACATTCTTCCATCGTTACATCTCTGATGGGGATAAAGGGTACAACATCTACGGCACCCATTCTTGCATGTTCTCCTGAATGAGTACTCATATCAATCAAGTCAAGTGCTACTTCAGTTCCAACTATTGCTGCTTCTAAAACAGATGAAGGAGGACCGACAATAGTTACCACGGTTCGATTGAAATCAGCACCCATGTCTACATCTAACAAAGTAACTCCATCAATCTCTACCATCGCATTTGTAATTGCATTAATGATTCTAACGTCTTTCCCTTCAGAAAAATTAGGCACACACTCAACCAAGGGTTCAACCATGTTTATCGAAACTGGGAACGGCTCATGAATGAGACCGTTAACCATAGTGAATCTGGTCAGAATCTGAGGATTTATTCCTATTTTTCTTGACAATTTCTACTGCATTAGTCAAATCTTCTGAACTTACTTTCTTTCTTTCATCCTTGATTGCTCGAATTCCTGCTTCTAGACTCAATGCCTTAATCTCTGCTCCACTGAATCCTTCAGTCGAATTAATGAGTGACTTAATTTTGACTCCCTTCTCTAATGGCATATTACCTAGATGTAGTTTCAAAATAGCCTTTCTTCCATCTTCATCAGGTAGGGGAATCTCAATTATTCGATCGAATCTACCTGGCCTCAATAATGCTTCATCAAGAAGTTCAGGACGATTTGTAGCCGCAATAATCTTTACATCAAGGACCTCTGAAAATCCATCCATTTCTGCCAATAACTGCATCAATGTCCTCTGAACTTCTCTATCACCACTCGTTGCTGCATCCAATCTCTTTGCACCTATTGCATCAATTTCATCAATGAAAATAATAGCAGGTGAACGTTGTCTTGCTAAATCAAATAATTCCCTAACTAATCTACCACCTTCACCTATGTACTTCTGAGCAAGTTCACTACCGACCATACCAAGGAATGTTGCCTGTGTTTGAGTAGCTACTGCCTTTGCCAACATTGTTTTTCCAGTACCTGGAGGACCACATAACAATACACCCTTAGGTGGTGTAATTCCAAATTCTTCAAATGCTTGTGGTTGCAAAAGTGGTAATTCAATCGCTTCTTTAAGTCGCTCAATTTGTTCATCAAGACCACCCAGATCATCATAATCGACTCCGGGGGTATCAATAATTTCAGCCGCAGCAACTAAAGGATCGTGGGCATCAGAAAGAACATCAATTATTGATAGACTATCTTGATTTAATGCAACACGTGTACCAGGGCGTAATTCCGCTTCTGGAAGACGACGATTTCTGGAAACTAGGAAAACGGTACCATTTGAAGAACGAACAATCGCTCTATCATCGTCTAGCACATCTTGTACGTTACCAATAATGAATGGAGGGCTACGTAGGTGTCGGAGCTCTTCTTCTAATCTTGAAGACCTTTTTTTTAGTTGACCAATCTCATTTTCAAGGTAAATCTTGTCTGTTAGTAAGCCTTGAGCGAACTCTCGGAGATCACGAACTTGTCCATCTACTTCTTTGATATCGATTCGGTCGGAACGAGGTATTCCTTCGCCTTCTTCGTCCGGTGGACGTTCAGCCCCACTCTCTCCCATAGACTGTCCTAAACTACTACGATTATTAAGCCATTCAAATCAGTACACACTATTTGTCATTTCGTGACATGGTTAAAATTAGGTCGTAGACTCGGAAGGTTGAGAAACATGGGTAGTTGCGAGATTTGTGGGTCTAGCAAAGTTGCGACTAAGCGTGCTTCTTCAAATGGACGCGATGTTTTAGCATGTGAAATATGCATGAAAGCAGCAGGTCTGAAACCCAATATTACAGGTGTTTCTCTTTCGTCAAATCCAGGTAACGTCAGAGGATTTGGTGGATATGGAGGGTTGGGGCGTTCAGGCAAGGACATCATGGTTAGAGATGAAAAAGAATTAGCTCCCGATTTTGGACAACGAGTAATTGATGCTAGAAGGAAAAGGGGGATAGAACAACGTGATCTAGCACGGGCTATTTCTGAACGAATTAATATTATTCAACGTGTAGAAAAGGGGCACCATCCTGGTGATCCAGTCATTAAGAAATTAGAACGGTTTCTGGATATTGAACTAATGATAGAGCGAAGTCCTGAAGAACAACGTAAAGTTGGACCTGGCGCAGGTAGAGCGATGACTCTAGGCGACTACATTCAAGATGCTCTACGTAAGGAATGATTTCATGTCAGACATTCCTATGCATATTATTCATCTTGATCAAGACGACCCAAAAAAATGTACTGCTAGAGCAATGGAGCGAGCGGGTTGTGCCATTATTCACCATCATGTTAATCGAGCACCACGTCGAGGGTTTCTACTCGATCCTTCTGCAGGAGTTATTCTTGGTCCAGAAGATATTCCGCTTGTAGATCGAGGCGCTTCAATTGTAGGTCTAGACTGTAGTTGGAAACAATTAGAACCATCAATGGATTCTATACTACGAAATACAAAACTTAAACCTAGAACTCTTCCATTAGTCCTCCCAGCAAATCCTGTATCGTGGGGTAAGCCAGGCCGTCTTTCAACAGCAGAAGCAATGGCATTATGTGCGGCGATAATGGGTAGAATTGAACAAGCAGAACGAATACTTCGTCCTTTTCGATTTGGGAAAGAATTTCTTGAACTCAATGCTGAACCTATTGCAGAGTATCAAAAATGCAAAACCAATCAAGAAATTGTGGAAAGACAATGGTCGTTCTTCGATCAACCTGATGATTAACGGACTTCAGAACCTGGGTTAATTTTAGAATCAACTGTAAGTAAGCAGACTCCACCTTCACCGTCATCTGCAGCTAACATCATTCCTTCGGACATTACACCTCTTAGTTTGCGAGGTTTAAGATTAGCGACAAATGCGACATGAAGACCCAACATCTCATCAGGAGAATAGTAATCCTTTAAACCAGCACATACAGTTCTTCCCGACTCACTTCCATCATCAATATTGACAACGTAAAGTCTGTCAGCATCGGGATGATCGTCAACACTGACTATTTTCCCAATTTTAATATCTACAGCCATAAATTGATCAAATTCAATGAATGTAATTCCCTCGGGCTCATTACTCACTGTACCACCGTCTTTCTTGGGACGACTACTGCCCTTGACACTATGGGTAGAAGGACCTTCATCTTCCACATGTTCATTAGCAACATTGCCTTCTCTAGACAAAATTTGTTCTAAATCTAATCTTTCGAACAAAGGTTGAGCATCTTCTCCAGTCCATGTCATTGGAACCTGCCAATCTATTGCTGAATCCCATCCTGCTTCTGTGACTTCCCCAGATTGGCCAATCATCGACCATAATCGCTGAGCACTGAATGGAATAAATGGCTGTGTTACAATCGATAAGAAGCGAGCAATACGCCAGCCAAAAGCAAGAGTTGAGAGAGATGCTTTTCGTTCTAAATCATCATTCTCAGGAGAAAGATGTGACCAAGGGGCTGCCGCTTGAATCATTTGGTTACCATATTGTGCAGCAGACATTGCTGTTCTCAATGCTTCCTTGTATCGATGACGTTCTAGAGAGTCAGTAATTGATGAATGTAATTCTTGTAATTTATTTGAGTGTTCTGTGTTCAGAGATAGGTCATCAAATGGAATCAATGGAGATAATCCATTTTCTGATGGTAAGCGAGCTGCTAGTGTCATTATTCTATGAACGAAATTCCCATACGCAGCAATAAGTTCAGTGTTTACTTTTTCGACAAAATCAGACCAATTGAAATCAGTATCATGAGCTTCTGGCATGTTGATAGTCAATACGTAACGCAAGGTATCAGGGTCGAATTTTTCTAAGAATGATGGAAGCCAAATTGCATGCTTTCTAGATTTACTAAATTGACCACCAGCTAGCATCAGATATTCCATCGCTGGAACATTATCTTCAAGATGCAAATCTCCAGCTTCTGGCAAACGTGGTGAATTTAGTCCATTCATTGACATATTTAAGCCCATAATTAGTGCAGGCCAAATTACGGTGTGAAATGGAATATTGTCCTTGCCTAAGAAGTAAAGATGACGTGGAGCATTTCCTTCTTCATCAACACACCACCAATTCTTCCATGATTCGGAGCCATTAGGATGAGAAATAGCGATTTTCTCGGACCATATTTGAGCACATGTTAGGTATCCTTGAACTGCTTCAAACCATACATAAACGCACTTACCATCAAATTGATCATCATCAAATGGTAATGGGACACCCCATTCCAAATCTCTGGTAACAGCGCGTGGTCGAAGACCCATGTCTAGCCATTGTTTTGTCATTGCTCTAACATTATTTTTCCAGACTGGCCATCTATCTTCAGCATGCTTTTCTAGCAATGATTGGAATAAATCTAATCTATAGAATAAATGTTCAGTAGGACGTATTTCGATCTTAGCATCAGGGTTCATCTTAGATTTAGGATTGATTAATTCTGTAGCCTCATACGTAGCGCCACAGGTATCACATTGATCGCCACGAGCACCTTCTGCATTACATGTAGGGCAATTTCCTTCAACATATCTATCAGGAAGAAAACGTCCAGTACCATTTTCCCTAACTTCATAATACTGCTCCATCGTCCTCTGTTCAAAGAGACCAGCAGAATATAGGGATTTGACATTTTCTTGAACTCTTTTGATATGAGACGGATCAGAAGTTCGATTGAATAGTGCTCCGCCATATTCTACTCCTCTAGGATCTATTTTTGGTTCCCATACACAACCTAAATCGATTAGTGCCTGAGTATTCACTGCATGAAATCTATCTACAATTTCTTGAGGAGAAACTCCTTCTATTTCAGCAGTAACAGTAATCGGAGTCCCATGCTCATCAGAACCAGATACCATCAGCACACGATTTCCACGTGAACGTTCGAAACGGGCAGTAATATCAGGAGGTAAGTAACAACCTGCAACATGCCCAAGATGTAATGGGCCATTTGCATATGGCCATGCCACACAAACTAGTACGTGCTCTCCGACCATATCATACCCTGACAGAACATACAATTCAATGTGGCGTTAGGTATCCAATGTTATTCACCAATGCTTTAGACCTGTACCCCCTCCTTGGGAGTACACATGACACAACTATCCATGCACTTGGATCAAAATCATAATTGGGAGTGAGTCCTAAGTGGATGTCAATACCTTACTTGTCACAACTTCCTCTGGATCGAGCGAAGGGGATTACACTTTACTTATTCTTTATGCTACACTGGCCCTAGGTGCTTCTTTCCTATGTAGTGTTTTAGAAGCTGTTCTACTTAGTACTTCGATTTCACACGTAAAGGTACTCGAACAAAAAGGAAGTCGAGTAGCTCATCTTTGGGCTAGATTCAAGGACGAACCCGAGCGACCTCTGACTGCAATCCTTACACTGAATACAATCGCTCACACTGTAGGGGCTCTTGGAGTAGGTGCCGAAGTTGCAGCAATGGTTGAGGGGACTGAATCAGAGGCATTGGTGATGGCCGTAGCATCTGCTGTACTTACTCTTGGTATCCTTGTGCTATCTGAGATAATTCCGAAGACACTCGGAGCCTTGTATTGGAAGAACCTCAGCGTCTTCTCAGCATACACTCTACGAGGTCTTATCCTAATTCTTCTTCCAATTGTCATCCCAATGGAATGGATGAGAAATATGTTCCCCGCTAAGTCTGAAAGTGCAGTTACAAGAGATGAACTCGCAGCTATGGTTGAAGTCGCTGAAGATGAACAAGTCATTGAGACAGATGAAGAAGAAGCAATTCGTAATCTTCTGAGTCTTAGAGATAAATATGCAAATGATATCATGACACCAAGAACGGTGATGTCATTTGTTCTTGTAGATGATACAGTACAGGCCGCTATGGATAAGAATCCAATAATGGTCCATGGAAGACTACCTGTTTTCGATGGAGATACCGATTCACCGAAGGGCATGGTACTGAGAAGTGATATCTACAGAAAAGCTGCCGATAATCAAAACGATGTACTTATGAGTGATTTAATGCGTGAAATCATACAAGTTAGAGAACATACCAATCTAGATGACTTACTCGATATTTTCCTAATGAAGAAAGAACAGTTAGCATTAGTACATGATGAATTTGGAGGCACATTAGGCATAGTTACAATGGAAGATGTCATTGAGACTATCCTAGGAGTCGAAATTGTTGATGAGAAAGATATGGAAGGGATCGAAGAAGGAGTTGTTGGAGAAGATATGCGACAATTTGCTAAGGATAAATCAAATTTTGACGAAGATGAATGATTATTCTTTCATCCAACTATCATAAATCTCTGAAGCATTACCCCGATCTTGACCTCGTCCGAAATGTTTGAGATTTGGATCAATAATTATCTCCCAATCATCCCCAGCATATGGTTGAAGTAAATCTAAATGATCTAGATCAAGAGCAATATCTTCTTTCGCCTGTAGAATTCTTACAGGTATAGACGGGACACCCCAATCTGGCACTTCAAAATTCTTCCAAACTATATCGACATCGGGCCCATCTCTCCTAAATGCCCAATTTAGATCTAGTTGTGCAATTAATCCAGATATTGACTTCCAACCTCTAGTTCTCTGTTTGAATACCAAAGGAAATGAAGTCATTGGAGATTCGAGATAAACATGGGAAATAGGAATCGGCAAAATTGAATTTATTTCATCTGCAAATCGTAATACAAGAAATCCTCCAATACTGTGACCAAATAACACGATTGAATCAATTTTCGAAATATCCCAATTTCTAACTTGATGTTCTAACATCGATAAAATACGTTGCCCTGATTCGATAGCGGTCCAAATTTTCAGACCGTCAGATAATCCATGTCCTGGTAAATCAATCATTATTGCATGATATCCTGAATCGATAAATGGTTGAATTTTATATTCAGTTGAAGATGAATCTGATTGCCATCCGTGAATACCTATAATCAAAGGGGCAATATCATCATTCCATTTTTCAAAATGCACTACCAATTCATTCTTATCTGAAAGCCAATTTATTTGTTTAAATCGATTATTAGGACTTCTAATCTTTCTAATAGGGCGAACAAAATTATGAAAAATAATATATGAGATATAGCAAATAATTAACAGAAATATTCCTAAAAAGAGAATATAATAAGAAAAATCATCTGTTAATATTAGTGAAAATATACATGATATTATTACAAATAATGAAAAATATAGAATGAATAATGGCTTACTAGCAGGAGGATCTAATGGACCTCGAACTGATAGCATCTAAACCGCCATCAAGATTCATCTGATTCTTCGCCTTCTTTGTCGACGCCCCAACCTTTGGACTCAAAGAAGTCACCAGATGACTCAAGACGTTTCAACCAACCAGAGGACTCTCCAGAAGATGCATGCTTGACCAAATAGACTCCTAAGAAGACTGACTCCCACAATCCTTGACGATCTCCTTTTCGGATTCTCCCAATTACAATCTCTGCAATCACAATCAATAGACATATCATGCAGATGATTAGTAAGATGATATTGGTACCATCGGAGTAACTAATTGCCATTTGTAATCCAAACAATCCAACTACGATAAAAGGTAGGAACATCGCTTTCAACAAGTGAAAAATTGCAAGAGGTTGCTTTCCTGTGTGGCGTACAAAAGCAGTACGTGTTGTGAAATTCCCCAACGTTCGACCGAACTGAACTGGAAGAACAATTGTATTCAAGAGAGTTATACACATTCCACCAAGAAGAAACCAAGTAAAATCAGAATTAGTACCAAACATAGTCAATCCAAGAATTGGAATAGACCAGCCAATATTAGCTATGAAATCAATCAATCGTCTAAATGAAAATGCAGCCATTCCAGCTTTTTCAAAGTCTCCAGTAAGACTACGATCTACGCGATCTCTAGGCTTTTTAGCCTTCTTTACTTTAGCAGCCCTCTTAGATTCTTTTGGAGAAGGTTCCTCTTTCTTAGCAGCCTTAGTACGTCTACTTCGGCGAGGTTTCTTCTCTTTTTCTTGTTTAGCTTCCTCAACTGGAGTCTCCTCCACAGAGTCTTCTTCATCAATCCTATCTAACAGTCCCATTTCATTCACTATCCATATCTTTCTTTGACTCGTCTCGCCAAATCAATATCTTGCTTTAATCTAACCAAGACTTCATCTGGGGCGGATGATAATTCATTGTTAATCAAGTCAACAAAATTAGATCTCTCTTCTTCATTTGTATCTTCAGGTTTAGAGTATACCTGCTTATAGAAATCAAAACTATTACCCGCTAGGAAAGTTTTCTGGAAAGAAGATGGCATCATTCCTAGTAGTTCATTAGCCAACTCAACAAATTCAACAAAGTCTTCATTATCTTCATCAGATAAATCCTCATTAGATTCTGTTTCTACTTGAACTTCAATATCTTCTTCCTCTGGATATTCATCTAGTAAGTCTTCAATTTCTTCGGATTCAAAATCACCATCTAATGCCGCAATCACAATTTTCCGATCTTCAACCATTTGCTTTAATTCAGGTTGTAGTTTCCTAACTTCGGCAGTCTTCCTCTTACTTTTTGCATCGTCAAATCTCTTCTTCAGAGGACGAATGCGAGTCTCAATTCTTGTTTTCAATTCATTAAGTTCGGATTTTGAAAATTCTGCATTATCTTCTTCATCAAAATCATCAAGTTCATCTTCTTCATCTTCACCTGGAACTGAAATTAATTCAATAGTAGGCTTTACTTCCCTCATGGCTTGCTGTTCTTTCTTTCGAAGAACGATAATTTCGCGATCCAAATCAGACCCGAATCGATTAGAAAAACGATCTAAAAGCGTACCTACACTTCCTGAAGCAAT
>CENX01155538.1_pt1 | contig 15443 bp, 15 predicted proteins | sample 361321 | NCBI WGS metagenome assembly CENX01 (sample SAMEA2619678, study PRJEB7988) | marine metagenome | isolation source: saline water (ENVO:00002010), including | reverse complement strand
AAAAGCGTGATCTATCTTTTGCTCCAAATCCTCTTCAATAGTCAAACCAAAAAGATTCAAATCCCTCTCCTCAATGGCATCAACAAGGGAATGATAATCGTCTTTGAAGTATAAAACCTTGCTACCTTTTGTTAGGCTATCCAAGACTAATCTGATACCTACAGAGAAATTCGATACAAAATAAGTTTGCTCTTTTTTGGAGCCTATAAATTCTGAAATATTCTCTTGAGTCTGACTTATACGATCGTAAGCTTCAATTTTGTAATTGTCACCATTGAGGAGATAATTTTGCTCAAAATTGATCCTAAAGTCGTATAATGATTTGGACATCAATCCTACATACGCGGTGTTAAAATATGTACTAGATTTCAGAGCTGGGAAATCGTCTTGTAAAGTCATAAATAAATTAGAAAGCGTACATTTGTTCAAAATTAGTCTATTTCAATATATTTTGACTGATATTTCTTTGATTAGTCCAAAATCAAAATGATCTTCCTTTAATTTCATGAATTCAAAATAAAAAAAATACTAAAAGATGATACTTAAATGCAAAGCGAATTAACAAAAAAATTAAAAGTTACCCTTATTGCTGCAATAGACGAAAATCGAGTTTTAGGAAAAGACAATCAATTAATTTGGCATCTCCCAGAAGATTTAAAACGTTTCAAAAATTTAACTTCTGGCCATGCCATAATAATGGGAAGAAAAACTTTTGAATCCTTACCTAAGGCGTTGCCCAACCGCCAAAATATAGTGGTCACCCGAAACCATAACTACTCTAAAGAAGGCATTACCGTATGTCACAGTATGGAAGCTGCGATTGAATCCGCAGGAGAGGACAAACAACCCTTTATAATTGGAGGTGGACAAATTTATGAACAAGGACTTAAATTTGCCTCAATTATTGAACTCACCAAAATCCACGCTCAATTTGAAGGAGATGTATTTTTCCCAAAAATTAATTTTAAAAAATGGACTGAAGTAAAGAGGCAAATAATAGAGCACACTGATTTTGATTATTCTTTCATAACCTATAAAAAAATATAAATCTATATGAAAGCATATGTATTTCCAGGTCAAGGTTCTCAATTCCCCGGTATGGGGAAGGAGCTATTTCATCGATTTGAAATCGCTAAAGAAATGTTTCAAGCTTCCGATGAAATTTTGGGGTTTGATCTTTCAAAGATATTATTAGAGGGAACTAAAGAAGACTTAAATCAAACAAGAGTTACACAACCTGCTATTTATGTCCATTCTGTGATTACATCAAAGGTAATGGTTAATGGATTTCGGCCCGATGCTGTAGCAGGTCATTCATTAGGAGAATTTTCTGCCCTTACTGCAGCTGGAGTCATTGACTTTGAATCAGGACTAAAACTGGTTTCTCAAAGAGCAGAGGCCATGCAAAAAGCCTGTAATCTAAGTAAAGGGACAATGGCAGCAGTCCTTGGATTAGAGGACAATATCGTTGAGGAAATTTGTGAACAGACTTCAGAAATAGTTGTAGCCGCTAATTACAATTGTCCAGGGCAATTGGTGATCTCAGGCACTGTTGATGGCATCACCTCGTCCTGTAAAGCTCTAAAAGAAATAGGCGCAAGAAGAGCCATGGTTTTACCTGTTGGGGGCGCATTCCATTCTCCCTTAATGGAGCCTGCCAAAAGTGAACTCGCAAATGCAATTGACGCTACAAACTTTTCTACTCCAATGTGCCCAATTTATCAAAATACTAACGCCAGAGCTGTGACCGATCCTTTTGAGATTCAGAAAAATCTGATTGCACAGTTAACTGCTCCTGTAAAATGGACTCAAAGTATAAATGAGATGATTAGTGAAGGAGTTACAGATTTCATAGAGGTTGGTCCAGGAAAAGTTTTACAAGGCTTGGTTAGGAAAATCTCTTCAGATGTTGCTGTTTTTGGTGCTGAAATCTAAATAATTAATCAAAAAATTTCTTGATATGGTCTGTAATGAAATTGATTTGGTCATCATCTAACTCTGTGTGCATAGGTAAGGATATCACTTGGTCTACAACCTCAATCGTGACCATGAAGTCTTTGGCTTCATAGCGATCACTGGTATACGCCTTTTGTAAATGCAAAGGTATAGGGTAATATATGCCACAAGGTATATTGTTTTCATTGAGATACTTAACCAAGTCATCTCGATTACTATCAACTACCTTTAGTGTATATTGATGATAAACGTGAGAGTCACAATCTCCTTTTCTGAAAGGAATAATTAAATTGGGATGATCGTTCAGGTGTTGATTGTATTTCAGGGCGGCAACTTTTCTTGATTCATTATAATAGTCAAGATAACTTAATTTTATGTCGAGAATAGTAGCTTGAACAGAATCCAAACGGGAATTCACTCCAACCACATCGTGCTGATATCTTTTGTACATTCCGTGATTGACCATACCTCTAATTGTATGAGCCAATCCATCATCGTCAGTAAAAATAGCACCACCATCTCCATATGCACCCAAGTTCTTGGAGGGGAAAAATGAAGTCGTTCCAACATGCCCAAGGGTTCCAGTTTTCTTTTTGTTTCCATCAGTAAATGTGTAAACAGCTCCTATGGATTGAGCGTTGTCCTCCACCACATAGACATTATTTTTCTTTGCTAAAGCCATAATCTCCTCCAAATCAGCTGCTTGACCAAATAAATGTACTGGAACGATAGCTTTTGTTTTAGGGCCAATTACTTTCTCGATGGCTGAAACGTCAATATTAAAGGTTTTGGGATCAACATCAACCAAAATAGGGGTCAATCCCAATAGTAAAATCACCTCAACGGTAGCAGCAAATGTAAAGTCGGCAGTTATGACTTCATCGCCCGGTTTTAATCCTAATCCCATCAAAGCAATTTGAAGTGCATCGGTTCCATTAGCACAGGGTATGACGTGCTTCACATCTAGGTACTCCTCGAGGTGCTCCTGAAAACTTTTAACTTGGGGGCCATTGATGAATTTTGTGGATTCTATGGTATTCAATATGGATTGATTCACCTTTTGTTGAATGCGCTCGTATTGACCTTTGAGGTCAACCATTTCGATTTTCTTCATAATTTTTATTACCCTACAAAATTAAAAAAAGGAATCTGCTTTACGCAATTGATATTAAAAACTATTTTTGGTCAAATGTTGTCTCGTTTTATATACAATCTAATAATGAATTTCTCCTATCCCTTATTGAGGTTAATAGGTGTCTTTTCTCACAAACTTTGGCTTTTTACAACTGGGCGTCAAGAAGTATTTAAACAAATAGCATTAAAAGATGTTAATAAAGGAGAGTGGGTATGGTTTCATGTAGCATCTCTTGGTGAGTTTGAGCAAGCTAGACCTCTGATGGAAGAATTTAAAAAATCATTCTCTAATCACAAGATCCTTCTTACCTTTTTCTCTCCATCTGGATATGAAGTGCAAAAACATTACGATCTTGCGGATTGTGTTTGCTATTTACCTTGGGACACCGAAAGAAATGTAAATCGCTTTCTGAATTTTTGCAATATCAAACTTGCTCTTTTCATTAAATATGAGTTTTGGCCCAATCACTTTATCGGTTTGTCAAAAAGGAATATACCTACTTATTCCGTTTCTAGTATTTTTAGACAAGAACAAATATTTTTCCAATGGTACGGGGGAGAATTCAAAAAAATACTTTTTAACGTTAATCACTTTTTTGTTCAAAATGGAAATTCTAAAAAGTTATTAAACTCGATTGGAATTGATCAGGTTACTGTAAAGGGTGATACACGTATTGATCGAGTTTATGAAATGAGTAAACAAATTAACAAACTAGAGATCATGGACGATTTTACTGGTGGTAAAAAGTGTTTTGTGGCAGGAAGCACTTGGCCCGAAGACCTTGATATTTTGGAGCACCTCTTTAAAATAGGAACTGCTTTGAAAATAGTTATTGCACCCCACGAGATTGGAAAAAAGTCAATTGAAAATTTAGAAAAACGCTTGGGTATAGACTATGCAAAATGGAGCAGCTATGAAAGTGAAAAAGACCAAAAAAAATCCATTCTTATTATTGATAATATTGGTCAATTGGGAAAGGTATATAACTATGCCTCTTTTGCTTATGTAGGTGGAGGGATGAAGAGAAAATCATTACATAATACACTTGAGCCTGCTGCTTATGGGATTCCAATTCTTGTTGGTAAATATTTCGAAAACTTTCAAGAAGCAAAATCTTTGCTTAGGCTTGGAGGATTAAAAAGTATAAAATCTAGGGATGAATTTGAAAATTGTTTTAATGATTTAGTTCAAAATAAAAGTATGAGGGATTCCATGGGAATGATAAATGCTCATTATATTTCAGAGTGCATCGGTACGAGCAAATTTATTATTAATAAAATTAAAAACAATTTTTAGAGTGAATCCTAAAATTAATTACACTTTAAGAGGTACCATAAAAAAAGTTTTTACCATAATATAGTTGAATACAGAACAAAAGTTTTTTTAAAAAATGGAAAATACTTATTAAAAAGAATAGGCTATTTTGTTCTCATCATTTTTATGACATCTTTTTCAAAAGAATTATCATCCTCCATAATATCGAAAAACTTTGTAAGATATTCCCTTGTACTTTGAAACTCAGAGGGTATTTCAAATTTAGTTTTTTGACTATCTACAATTTGAAAAAGATCTCCTTTTTTACTTAAAATTTGATCTCTGACTTCCTCAACTAAGGATTCTTCTCTTTTAAAACCTCTATACTTACGATCCTTAACAGATTTGATACCCAATTTACTATTTACTATAGCGTAGCTAGCATCTACTAGTCCACATAAGTCAAAGTCATAAGGCAATGGGTAGATCTTTTTATCAATATAAAGTAGTTTTCCATTGTGTTGATAGGCTACAGAAAAATCAGTATTACCGATCAAATATTGGAACATAGAATTTTGGACTGAGGTCATATCGTCCATAGCTTTTGGATGAATGTACCTTTCAAAGGATTTACCTTCAAATCGATCCGCAACTCTCTTATCATCCTCAATTAAAAAACCTTTAAGTTTGTGAACTATGGTCTTATTTTTCTTGACTTCGGTGAATTCAATATCTACCATTCTGGTTTTAAAATAATAAGGAGAAATCTTTTCGTAAAACTTATATGCAATAAACTCTTGAATTATATTGTCATTTTTTTCTTTTTCTAACAAACAAGGAACTACCAATTTTAGATTTTTATTTCCCTCAAAAAGAGATCCCTCCGCTTTTGATTTTTTAATTTTCATCTTGATAGGAGGAAAATAACACTTGGATCTTCTAAAATTACCTCGGGCTCTTAATGAAACTTGAAGATCATTCCATTTATTATCATACCAATAATTCATATTGGTTTTGACATAAGTCGTATCATCGGTTTCCAAACGAATAACTTTGTTTGAATAACTGAGTTTAATTTTTAATGGGTTCTGATCCTCGAACAGTAAATCTGATTTTTGTTTAATCTGAGCGCATGCTGAGTATACCATTAGAAGGCCCAAAATAAAAAACATTTGTTTATTCATAATATAGTTAATAGTTTTAACTCAACTAAAATACTAAAATTTGTGATAAGATACCTGTCGATAATCAACCACCGCACGCTGATAACACTTCTACTCTCGCTTATAGTTCCATTTTGCGCGTATAATTTTGAAATTATATACAACATTGATCTTACATTAATTAGTATCGCAATTATTTTCCCACTAGTTTTTGCTATTCGGGGTGCATTCAAGCGAAGAGAGAAAGCTCTCGAATTTTTAAGTTTACATCGAGGTGCAATTAAAACGATTTCTTATTTCTTCATGAATAGTTCAAAGTTACCCAATGATGCCAAAAATGAAATTAAAGAAATTTTAAGTGATCTTTCGGACTCTTTTTTAAATCACCTTTCACAGTCCAACTGTAATACAGACAAAATTGATAAAAAAACAGAATTAATTTATAAGTTCATTGAGAAACACAATGATGAATTGTCCGGTGGAGTAAAACAAAAGATTTTCAGATTCATAAGAGATGTTCATGTTTCGCAAGAAAATCTTATTGCCATCCACACTCACAGAACACCAATTAGTCTTAAAGCATATTGTTTAATATTCATTTATATGTTTCCCGTAATTTATACACCTACCATTATAAATAAAATTGGACTTGAAAATCCTGTGGGTCTTACATACTTTGTTATAATTCTTAGCGAGTTTATTCTTATTTCTCTCTATAATATCCAAGATCAGATGGAATATCCATTTGATAAAGATGGCTTAGATGACATTAAATTGGATTATTTTAAAATCGACAGATACATAAAATAATTTCAGTTTAAGGATTAAGGTCCATTTCATAAGTCCAATTTTAGGGTGTTAATAACTCATATTTTTTTCTTTAATTATGATTAAAGTTTAAAATTTCACATGTTATAATTTAGATAAAAAGCTTAAACAAATAATTGAAATTTTATATAAATCTATATAATCAATACTAAAGGGATTGTAATTAAATTTTCTACAAAAAATCATTTTTCTAAAAACAAAAATTTATTTATTAAAATTTTGAAACTAACTTTGATTTATAATTAACATTAAACAATAATATTCTCTAATTTTAACACTTTATTTTATTTTAAATTCAAATAAGTTAATTTTATACACTATTGGGGTAATTAAAATGAATAATATTTATCTTTTTCAAAATATCTTTGAATAAAATTAAAACTAATTATAATGAAAAAGTTTTTACTCATAACCCTTTTAATATCAACAACATCATTAGGAGCATCCGAAATTTTGATTACCAAAGACACTCTGTCCACTAATATAGTAGAGGAAAAATCTTCAAATATTGGGGAGCAGGCACTTATCGCTATTCAAACCGAAGATTATGTCTACATTGAAGGGCTCCTTCAATCTGGCACTATTAGTCCCAGAATGATGGTAAACGGTAAACCCCTTATTATTCATGCTGCTATTCACGATAAGGCAGAAATGATTTTACTTTTAGCCACTTATGGCGCGATGCTTGTTGATCCTACTTGCGAAGAAGGAAAAGATATCATGGAATATGCAAAAGAATATAATTCAATTCATGCCCAAGCACAGATTATCATTATCAAAGCATAACAAAGAATTCTTATGCAAACCTTGATTATTGGAGTTATAATCTATGGTATAATTTTAAAAATATTTTTTAATTAAATTAAAAAACCTCTATTAATTTTTAGAGGTTTTTTTGTGCGGGTGAAGGGACTCGAACCCCCACGCCGTGAAGCACTAGATCCTAAATCTAGCGTGTCTACCAATTTCACCACACCCGCTAGGAAAAAAGGTGCACTAATATAGTCAAGTTTTATTAAAATAATTTTCGCCAAAAAGAAAAAGAAACAATGTTTCGTACTTTTATGGTAATGTATTCAAAACAATGATAAAAGATATACAAAATCAAAAAGAAAGCTTTATTGAGCAACTAATGGAGTTGCTCAAAATTCCCTCAATAAGTGCAGACCCTAATTATAAAGATGAGATTAAAAAAACTGCTCATTGGATAAAAAATGCATTAAAAATGATTGGCTGTGATAATGTAAAAATATATAATACTGAAGGACATCCTATAGTTTACGGGGAAATATCGATTTCAGAAAATGTGCCTACTGTTTTAGTTTATGGTCATTACGACGTTCAACCTCCTGATCCGTTAGAATTATGGGAGAGTCCACCATTTGAACCCATCATTAAAAAAACCGAATTACACGCCAATGGTGCCATATTTGCTAGAGGAGCCTGTGATGATAAAGGACAAATGTTTATGCATCTTAAGGCAATTGAGGTTTTGAAGAAAAATAATGCTCTGCAATGCAATGTGAAATTTATAATCGAAGGTGAAGAAGAAGTAGGTAGCAACCACCTTGAAAAGTTCATCACAAATCATAAAATCATGTTACAATCCGATATAATTCTTATTTCTGATACAGGCATCAATACTATTGAAAATCCTGCTATTACGACTGGATTAAGAGGGTTAAGCTATATGGAGGTAACCATAACAGGGCCCAATAGAGATTTACACTCAGGGCTATATGGGGGAACTGTGGCCAACCCTATCAACGTTTTGTGTAATATGATTGCCTCCCTGCATGACCAAGATAAAAAAGTAAATATCCCTGGCTTTTATGGTGATGTAGATGAAATTTCTGATAAGGAGCGAGAGAGAATGAATGAAAACGGGATTGAGGAAATAAATTTCAAAAATTCCATTGGAATAGAGAATGTAATGGGTGAAAAAGGCTTTAGCACATTAGAGCGCCGGTCCATACGACCTACACTTGATGTGAATGGAATTTGGGGAGGATATACTGGTAAAGGGGCTAAAACGGTCATTCCTAGTGCTGCCCATGCTAAAATTTCTATGAGATTGGTTCCTAATCAAGATTGGAAAAAAATCAGTAAACTTTTTGAAAAGCATTTCAAATCAATTGCCCCAAAAGGGGTCAAAGTTGAGGTAAAAACACATCACGGAGGGGATGCATATGTTACACCTACTGAATCTATAGCATTTAAAGCTGCAGAGAAAGCATATAGTGATGTGTTTGGAACCAAGCCGCATGCCAAAAGAGATGGAGGTAGCATTCCTATAGTTCCTATGTTTGAAAAGGTTCTCGGCTCTAAAACCTTACTTATGGGGTTTGGTTTTGATAGTGATGCCATTCATTCTCCCAATGAACATTATGGGATAGATAATTTTCTCAAAGGCATAGAGACCATTACTCTTTTTTACACTCACTATAATGCATTAAAAAGAAACGAATAAATCATTTTTAACTTTTAATGATAAAGAGGTCTGAGGCGATTCCATCTGTCAAAAACTTTGCAGTTTTCGATACCTTCAGAGCATCTCCATCCCAAAAAAGTCTTTGAGAAATTAAATGATTTTCGACTTGTTTTTCGAGATAACTAGTGTAACGCTCACCAAAAGTCTCGTTTATTTTTTGCAATGATACCCCCCTAGAAGTTCTCAAAGCTGTCATCAGGTACTCGTTAAATGCCTCATGGGCACTAAGTTCTTCAAATGAGCTGGGTAAATTTCCCTGTTGGATTGATTTTAAATATTTGACATTATTAGATACATTCCAACTTCTTTTTCTATTTCCATCGAAACTGTGTGCTGAAGGACCAATACCCAAATATGGTTTTCCACTCCAGTAATTCGAATTGTTTACAGAGTTGAATCCGGGTTTACTGAAGTTTGAAAATTCATAATTTTCGTAACCTGCATCCTCCAATCTTCTGATCATCCAATCATATTGTGATTTTACCCCCTCATCATTTAAAAGCTTAATTTCATTATTTTTTACATGATGTGCTAAGACCGTTTTGGATTCAACTGTTAAAGCATAAGTTGATAAATGTGGAATATTAAAGGACAATGCTCGGTTGAGGTTCTTTTCCCATGTCAATAAATTACTTGAAGGAACTCCATAAATCAAATCTATGGAAAAGTTATCAAAAAGCTTTTCCGTCCATTCAATTGTCTGAACTGCTTGACTCGCATTGTGAACACGATTCATCATTTCCAATTCAGAATCAAAAAAAGATTGAATTCCAATGCTCAAACGATTGATACCCACGGATAACAATTCCTCTAAATATTCGAAAGAAATGTCATCTGGATTGACTTCGATAGTGATTTCAATGTTATCATTGAATTTGAAATTCTCTCTTACAGTTTCAATAATTTTATTAATAGATTTCGGAGCAATAATAGAAGGGGAACCCCCTCCAAAATAGATACTTTCTAACTGCTGTGGTGTTTCTGCAATTCTCAATTGGATTTCTTTCTCAAAGGCCTGGAGTATTTCTTCCTGGTACTTCAATTGTGTTGAAAAGTGAAAGTTACAATAGTGACATGCTTGACGACAAAAAGGAAAGTGGAAGTAAATACCGGCCATTAACCTGACTTAATTTTTTTTGGATTTTGATTGATGTAAGCTTGCCAACCAGTATAAGTTTTTGATTTTTCAGGTTTACCCTGATTAAAAAAATGACATACTGCGGCTGCTAAACCATCTGTTGTATCTAGGTTTTTAGGTAATACTTTGATTTTAAAAAGGCTTTGAAGCATTTTCGCAACTTGCTCTTTTGAAGCATTGCCATTACCTGTAATAGCCATCTTTATTTTCTTGGGAGAATACTCTGTAATGGGAACTTCTCTATATAATCCTGCAGCGATTGCTACCCCTTGCGCCCTCCCCAGTTTCAACATAGATTGAACGTTTTTACCAAAAAAAGGAGCCTCAATTGCAATTTGATCTGGATGATACTCTTCAATGAGACCCAGAGTCCTGGCAAAAATTTGTTGAAGTTTTAAATAATGATTATCATATTTCTTAAGCTGAAGTTCGTGCATTTGTATGAGCTTCATTTGACTTTTTTCCACTTTTATCAATCCAAAACCCATTATAGTCGTTCCTGGGTCAATACCCAATATAATTTGATCTTCTAAATTCATTCAATAGGTTGTGCCCTAATTTGTATCGGTAAATCAAACTGGGCGTCTACGTAAACTCCTACATTAGTTTTTGTTGCTGGAAGTGCTTGAGGGAGGCTAGCAACTGCACTTTCGAGCGTAAATTTCATATCCGGTAAAGCTTCTAGAATACTATTGGGTATCTCAACCTCTAAAAGACTAAATACTCCTTTTTTATCTACTTTCAACGTCAAAATAACATTTTCTTCCAATGGATTACTGGCTACCAAATTGGCATCAGAAATTGAAGTTGTTAAACGATCAGAAATAATTGACTGGAAACAACTCAATTGATCTGACTTTTCCAAAGATTCGCATTCCGGATAAGTCGGGGGTTGATCTTTCGTTGTCCAGCTTGATGCTTTTTTTATCTCTTTACTAGACACTGTTGTTGATTCAAACAATTCACATGAAGACAACATAATAATAAAAAAAGAAGTTAGTAGTAGCGAGTTTGATTTTTTTATTTTCATGGTGTGAAATTTGATAATTTTAAAAATACAAACTTTTAAGCTATTAATTATTTAAACATTTTTTTTTTTAATTTTGAGAATATTAGAGTACTTCAAAATCAAAAATGGATTTAGCCCTTATTATAGTTGGAGTATTACTTATTCTAGCTGGTCTGATCGGGAGTTTTGTTCCCGTTATACCTAGCCCAATTACAGCTTGGTTTGGATTATTGGCGTTACACCAGACATCTATCGTGGCTTCTAATTTTTCATTTTTAGCAATTACATTTTCGATAGCAATTGGAATTTTTATTTTGGATTACTTTATACCAATGATCGGAGCTAAAAAATTCGGCGGAACTAAGTCGGGAATAATTGGAGCAACAGTAGGACTAATTGTTGGAATGATGATTATCGGCCCTCTAGGTTTTTTTATAGGAACTTTTTTTGGAGCACTGATTGGGGAACTTATTCATGACCCGTCCGATAAAGGAACTGCTTTAAAAGCAGCTACAGGATCATTGGTAGGGTTTCTAACAGGTGTATTCTTAAAATTCTCGGTAAGTATGGTTTATGGTATTTATTTAGTTAAGATTTTATTTGAACACCAGTTTTAATTTATGACTGTCCCCCTAGCTTTAAATATTCAATCAAACCATAACACTGTATTTATTTAATGAAATTTTAATGTTGTTGGAGTAGTAAATTTGTCTAGATGCCCCAGGAAAATTTTAATTTAATAATAAAATTTAGTTTTGAGTAACGAAAGATCATTGTAAAGAATGTCAGTGCCTAAAATATTTAATTTAAATTTTTAAAAGTTCAAGTTCGAATAAGTTTTGATGTTATACCTGGCTAATTTTTTATGATTCTGTCTTAATTAAGCTAATATTTGATAAAATGGAAGAATATTTAGTTTGAAAGAATTCTTACAATGTAATTAGTTTAGATAAGTGACGCTTTTTCAATATTATTTTTGCTAATTTTACAGAAGTTATATGAAGCTATTTTTAATCACTTTTACCCTATTAGCCCTTGCGTTTGCTGGAATCGCTGTTAAAATTTGGGCAAAAAAAGGAGGTGAATTTTCAGGTACTTGTGCCAGCCAAAGCCCATTCTTAAATAAAGAGAATGAAACCTGTAGTTACTGTGGTAAAATACCCTCTGAACAGAATTGTAAGAGGATCAATCCCCAGCATAACTAATACTTTTTTTCAACCTTTCTATATGGACAACGTCAAACTTGCCATTAAAAAAGCACAAAATCAGGATCAAAAAGCATTCAATGATTTGTTTAGTTTTCACTGGGGTTACCTTTATAATTTTCAATTAAAAAAAATAGGAAATACAGATTTGGCCGAAGAAATTACAATCATAACATTTGCCAGAGCTTTTGACCGAATTTCAACTTTCAATGATCAATTTGAATTCAAGACTTGGTTGTTGAGCATCTCAAAGAATATATACAATGACTTATTGAGGAAAGAGAATAAAAAAATAACCCTCGAGAATTTACCATGTATCAATGATTTACAAGAATTCTCGACCGATGACCATCCCTCACCGGAGGATATATTGATCACCAGTGAAAATCTAGAATCACTCCTAAAAAAGATTAAATCACTTAAAGATGATTATCGAAAAATATTACAACTTCGTTTTTTCGAAGATTTATCTTACAAGGAAATCAGTGAAAAAATGAATCAGCCTATCAATACCATCAAAGTTAAACTCTTAAGAGCCAAAAATTTATTGAGTCAAAAGATAAAAGAAGATGCTCAATAAATTAAAAAAAATAGGTCCTGGACTACTATTTGCGGGGGCAGCTGTAGGTGTTTCCCACTTGGTTCAATCAACCCGAGCAGGCGCAGATTATGGGTGGGGACTCTTATGGGTACTTTTATTGGTTAATCTCTTCAAGTATCCTTTTTTTCAATTTGGGCCCCGATACGCTCTAGCCACTGGAGAAAGTTTATTAGATGGATACCTCAAACTTGGAAAAGTTTATTTGTGGATTTATTTCTTTCTCAATATAGCTACCATGTTTACAATTCAAACGGCAGTTACAATTGTTACGGCAGGATTAGCGTCCAATCTGTTTGACATCAGTACAAACATGATATACTGGAGTATTGGGGTAACGGCCATCTGTTATGTTATCTTGTTGATCGGTCGATATCAACTATTGGATAAAGTCATTAAAATTATTGTTCTCACCCTTACTACTAGCAGTATTTTGGCCCTTACTATTGCTTTTACAAAGGGAAATACCACTCTCAGTTTAACTCAGGTATTTCCTGAGGGGGCTGGACTATTGTTTGTTATTGCTTTTATGGGTTGGATGCCAGCACCAATGGACATCTCTATATGGCAATCAATTTGGGTATTAGAGAAAAAGAAAGACCTCATGAATAAGTTTTCCCTAAAAGAAGGGCTTTTTGATTTCGACGTTGGTTATTTTACCACTTTTTTTTTGGGGATTTGTTTTGTTGGACTAGGCGCATTGGTGATGTTTGGTTCAGGTCTTGAGTTTTCTGATAAAGGGAATATTTTTGCTGGTCAGTTGATCGTATTATATACTACGAATTTAGGAAATGCCTGGTATGGAGTTATTGCTGTAGCCGCACTGACCACAATGGTCAGTACCACCATTACCACACTTGATGCGTCACCAAGAGCAATGTCTAAAACAGTGCAATTGCTATTTGAGAAAAAAAATATAGATTTTTATATACTATGGCTCAATATTTTGGCAATTGGTACCTGCTTGATTTTTCTTTTTTTACTTTCAGAAATGGGGCTTTTAGTCCAAATAGCAACAGTTTTGTCATTTATAACTGCACCTTTTTATGCTCTATTAAATTTCCGCTTGATTACCAGTAACCATATGCCCAAGAAAGATCAACCCTCTCAAAAAATTAAAATTTTAAGTATTGCAGGGATTTTTTTTTTAACAGGTTTCACATTGGTTTACCTTTTGAGTCTCTAAATTTAGTTTGTATCTTTGAATAAAAAAGGTTTTGGAAATAGCAGATAGAGAAAGTCAGGGCGTTGGTAAACCAAAATGGATAAGAGTAAAACTCCCCACCGGAAAAAAATATACAGAACTTAGGGGCCTAGTTGACCAATACAAACTCAATACAATTTGCACCTCAGGCAGTTGCCCTAATATGGGAGAATGTTGGGCAGAGGGTACAGCAACCTTTATGATATTGGGAAATATATGCACTCGTTCTTGTGGGTTTTGTGGGGTTCAAACAGGGAGACCAGGTAATGTAGATTGGAAAGAGCCTGAAAAGGTGGCCCAATCAATCAAAATAATGAAAATCAAACATGCGGTAATTACCTCTGTAGACCGTGATGACCTAAAAGATATGGGCTCCATTATTTGGAATGAGACCATCAAAGCAGTAAGAAGACTCAATCCAAATACCACTCTAGAAACCTTAATCCCCGATTTTCAGGGTAACAAAACCAATATCAACAGAATAGTTGAGGCCACCCCTGAAGTTGTTTCTCACAATGTAGAGACAGTTAGAAGATTGACTAGAGAGGTTAGAGTTCAAGCCAGATACGATCAAAGCCTAGAAGTTTTAAGTTACCTCAAAAAAAGTGGAGTCAATAGAACCAAGTCTGGAATTATGTTGGGATTGGGAGAAACTGAGGATGAGGTATTTGAGACGCTCCATGACCTCAGAAATGCAGAGGTAGAGGTGGTTACTATCGGTCAATACCTCCAACCCTCAAAAAAGCATTTACCTGTTAAATCATTTATAACGCCAGAAACTTTTAAAAGGTATGAAGCTGTTGCAAAAGATATAGGATTCAGGCACGTAGAAAGTGGCCCTCTAGTTCGATCATCATACAAGGCTCACAAACACATAAACTAAAAATTTTTCACCATTTTATCGAATAGATTTTGATCCTCCTCAAACACAAAGTCTAATTCAATTTTAAGACAACACAATCTATCACTTTTAAGATTTTGAGTCAGCTTTGCGATGTCCTTTTCTGTTGTGAGAATTATTTTGTCCCCTGCAAGTTCCTGAATCACTCGAAAATCGGAATCGGAATAGCTGTGATGATCACCAAACTTGATATGATCAAACTTACCAAATTGATTTTTTAGATACGAAACCAAATGATGGGTATCCGCAATACCGGTAACCAGTAAAAAACACTCACCATTCAAAATACTGGAATCAATCGTTTTGTTTTTGAAAGTCAAAAGATTAGAATACTTAATTTTGGTAAAAAAGACAGGGATATTAATATTGATATTTTTCAGAAATGCCTCTTTTTTTTCAATGGACAAGTCGTCGGGTGTTCTAGTAATCAACAAAATATCGGCACGCTTTACTCCTGATCTGAATTCTCTTAAACTTCCAGCTGGCAAAGGGAAATCTTCAAAGTAAGGGATATCAAATGAGGTAGTCATAATCATAATTTGCGGCTGGACCCATCGATGT
>CENX01179004.1_pt1 | contig 15472 bp, 8 predicted proteins | sample 361321 | NCBI WGS metagenome assembly CENX01 (sample SAMEA2619678, study PRJEB7988) | marine metagenome | isolation source: saline water (ENVO:00002010), including | reverse complement strand
TATTGTAATATTAGTCAGGCAAGAATGGGCAGTTTTGCAGTGAAATTACCCGTTTATTTCGTGGGCAAAGCGCAAAGGGCTCGGGAGGGCAAGTTCGACCAGACAAGACAATCGAAATATTAAGCAGGACTATCGGTAGGTACGATTGGCAATCACAGCTTCCATCAGCAGCAGCAACATCACCAGGCCAAGAATCCACCACCACAGCCGCTGCGGTCGCTCCAATTCTTCAATGAGTTGTGCGGTTTGCACAGCGCGTGACTGCAGCGGACTGGTGTCCGGGTTAACTACAGCATCATAAAGGGTCGAAAGCGGTAATCGAGTCAGATTGCTCTCTTCAGGCAGCATATTAACTGCATAGCGCGCCGCGCTATCGCCAGCCGAAGCGGTCAGTATTCCAGGTTCGCTGGCGATCAGAACCTTGTTATCTGCCAGACTGAGGGTTTGATTGTCGACGTTGCTAACGATGACAGGGTTTTGCTCTGATCCGGGCAAGGAAAAGTTAATGCTGTCGCCAATATTGAATGACCTTGGCCCGATCTCTGATTGCACGAGATGTCTCAGAGTTTCATGGATAAAAGGTAGAAATAGCCCCTGCAGCGGCAAATTATTCCACTCCAGATCCAGGCTCGAAGCAAACAGCAGCACTCTGCCCTCACCGACATCTTTTTCAACCAACGCTGCCTCAGTATTGTCGAACTGCATGAGCACATTGGCTTCCTCAGTTGGCCTAAGCAGCCAATGCCCCTGAAAGCGCGCCATCCAATCGCTGTCCAGTGGTCGCAGAATCGGGTGCCGCCGATCATAGTCTGCAATCACCAGGTAATCGCCGCGCCCCAGCATATCTGTACTCTGGAGCTGGGCCGGCGTGATTTCTCCAAACTGGCGATTGAACAACTCTGCATTGACCCGGTCTCCGGGCGCAATCAGCAGACTACCCCCCTGGTTGACGTAATCGGTCAATTCGCTCGCCTGGCCGGTGCTGAGATCGCCCACATTGAGCAATGCCACAACATCACTCTGACGCAACGCAGCAGCAGACAATTCCGCTGATTCGATAGTCTGCAGGGAGAATGGCGATCCCTCTGTACTGCTCACCGCCAGTCCAAACCAGTGACCCTCGTCGTCAAACCAATTTGCGGAAGACTCGCCATTAACCAGCAGCACGTTGATTTTGGGCAGGACATCGACGGTAAAATAATAGGCATTGTCATCGCTGAACTCATCGCCGCTTACCCGCACTTCTCCCACGTAGGTACCCTCAGCATCGAATTCGACATCAAAGGTAACGACCTGCTCTGAACGATCAGCAAGATCCAGCCCGGCTCGATCAACCATTTGCCCATTCAGACTAAGGCTAACTTCCCCCTGCTCAAGCAGGCGCGTGCCGGTGCTTCGCACCCGCGCCAAAATCTGCTGTTCCGCAGAATCTTCGAGAAGTTGCTCCGGCGCGCGCACATCCGTGAGGGCCAGATTTTCACTTTCTGCTGCACCTACATCTATCAGATTCAATGCGACGCCCGGCGCAAGCTTCCAGGTTTCATCCGCCGCCTGCATGCCAATGTCCTGAAAATCAGAAATTAGATAGATCGCACGATTTTCATAACGGGAGTTTTCCAGCAACTGATCGGCCAAGCGCAGATTGGGGTAGTAGCGGGTCGCGCCGTAGCCAGGTTCTTCAATGTCTTCAATGAGCTCGCGGATGCTGTCGACATCTCCATCCAGTTCGCGCACCAACTCGGCACCACCGGAAAATGCCACCAGTGCAACTTCGTCTCCTCCAGTAAAGCGATCCAATACATCCAGCGCCTCAGCCTTGGCGTCGTCAAAATTATCGCCATAGCGCATGCTCATGGAAGTATCCAACAGGATGACGGCTGACTGTGGGTCCGCGTCCACCAATCGCGCCACCGATTGATTCAATAGTGGCCTGGCGAACGCGATAACCAGCAGGGCGATGACAGCGGCCCGCAGCAGTAACAAGGCAATCTGCTGCAGGTGCTGAAACAAGACCAGCTTCTTCGATGTCTTCTTGAGAAATCGAATGGTACTGAACATAATCTTGGGTGGCTTTTCCCGACGGATAAGGTGAATCGCTACCGGGATAAGGGCTGCCAACAGGCCTAACAGGAACAGCGGTGTCAGAAATACCATGGCGTACTGCGACTCCTAGAAACTCTTGGCCCGTTTGGACATGTAAGCAGACAAAGCCTCGTCCAGCGGCTCACCGGTATTGAGCAGGCAATAGTCCACCCCGCTGCTCTGGCACGTTTTACGACAATAGCCTAAAAATTCATTAAGGTTTTCCAGGTAGGCATTCCGTATCGCTGCGGGTGACGTGATGTAAGATTCATTGTCTTCCATGTCAATAAACTCTGATGCTTCATTGAACGGAAAGTTGAGTTCCGCATCATCCATGATCTGGAATGTAATGATGTCGTTTCCCATACCCTGCAAATTCTGCAGCGTATTAATTACTCGCTCTTCGTCATCCAGCATATCTGAAATGAGAATTACGATGCTCTTCTTGTTCAATGATGCAGCAAGATCAGTTAGTGGCTTTACCGTGTCAGTTTTATTGCCAGACTCTACCGTGGAAAGGGTACGCAGAACATGCATCAGATGCGGTTGCCTGCACTTGGCTGGAAGATATTCCCTGACCTGATCATCAAAGGTTATCAGACCCACGGCATCGCGCTGCTTCATGATGAAATATGCGAGGGCTGAGGCCAGGGTAATGCCGTAGTTAAGTTTACTCATACCCCCGGAGCTGTATGCCATGGAGGCGCTGGTATCCAGCAAAATCATACAGCGGACATTAGTCTCATCTTCATATTGCTTAATGTACATATTGTCGCTGCGCGCGTAGAGTTTCCAGTCCACGTGACGCATATCGTCACCGCGCTGATAGTGCCGGTAATCATTGAATTCAACACTGAATCCGCGGTTCGGGCTCTTGTGCAGGCCGGAGAGAAAACCTTCCACCACTACCCGCGCACGCAATTCGAGATTGCTGAGGCCCGCAAGCACATCAGGGTCAAGGAAATTGATGGAATCTGCCATAGCGTTAATTCTTCAATGATGAACGAAGGCGGAGCTCAAATCTCGGAGCTCGGCTCAGGTACTGCTTCCAGCAAGCGCTTGATTACGTCGTCGGTAGTGACGCGTTCCGCTTCGGCATGAAAATTCAGCAACACACGATGCCGCAACACAGAAGGTGCCAGGGCGCGCACATCGCCGTAGGAAACATTATAGCGACCCAGAAGCAAGGCCCTCACCTTACCGGCGAGAATTAAATTCTGCGAGGCGCGAATACCTGCCCCCCAGCTGACCCAATCCTTGATGAAGTCCGGCGCTGTCTCACTCTGGGGGCGAGAAGCATGCACCAGTCTCACAGCATATTTGATCACCGCTTCAGCTGCCGGCACCTGGCGAGCGATGCGCTGAAATTCCAGTATATCTTCACCGCTCAATGGGTGAGCGAGTCCACTATCATGGGTTTGTGTGGTCTGGCTCACCACCTTTACTTCATCATCTTCAGAAAGATAGCCCAGCTCGATTTTAAACATGAAGCGGTCCAACTGTGCCTCCGGCAAGGGATAGGTTCCTTCCAGCTCAATCGGGTTCTGAGTCGCCAGCACGAAGAAGGGTTTGGACATGGGATAGGTGACCCCGGCCGCTGTCACCTGACGCTCCTCCATCGCCTCCAGGAGTGAAGACTGGGTCTTTGGAGGCGTTCGATTAATTTCATCCGCTAACAGGATATTGGTGAAGATGGGTCCTTTGACAAACTTGAGTTGGCGTCCACCTTCTGCCGATTCTTCAACGACCTCGGAGCCCACTACATCAGCTGGCATCAGGTCAGGCGTAAACTGAATACGGCTGAAGTCAACTTGCAGGATATCGGCTACTGTCTTGATCAGCAGGGTCTTTGCCAGACCAGGAACACCGGTCACCAGCACGTGACCACCACCAAATAACGCAATCAGCAGTTCATCGATAATATCTTCCTGACCAATGATAACTTTCTTGATCTCGCCAACAATCTGGTCGCGACCATCCTGCATGCGTTTGACCAGAGCAATATCATCCTGACCCTCGATATCCAGTACTTCTTCTTGTTCTGCCATGGTTTAGTCCTTTCTTTCAGTCGCTCAATGGCTAAATGCGTAAATGAGAAAATTAATGCCGATTTTGTAGGCTTCGTTGGTAGACCTGGTGGGATAGCCTTCATAAAAAGTATGTTCCCAGCCATCTCCCAGATCTGTGTTGTAATTTGCCACCATCATAACCCGGCCATCATCATCCAAAACTGCATACACCTCGGGAGGGTAACTCGGGTCATCGAGATTCATGAAGCCACCAAAGTCCCAGGTCACCATACGACCCGGAACCTGCGCGATTTCATCAATATCAAAAAACGTGTGAAAAATTTCGTGACTGGTGTCCAGTTTCACAATCTCGCGATCGGGGAAGATCTTTCCCATCTCCACGAACATGTCATCGAGATGAGGTTGCCCCCAAAAATCATCGACCATGACAAAGCCACCGCGAAACATGAATTCACGCAGCGCTTCGATCTCTTCGGGCGAAAAATTGGGACCGCTGTAGGAGGAACCAATTGGCACCCGCTTCCAGTTCATGTAGAGAAAAATATGTTCGTATAAGCGCGGATCCGTAAGCTGAATATAAGTGTGGTTACCCGGGTTCGTATCAACATTGGTATAACGCTGAACACCCCGCAGAAAATTTTCATCAGAGTCCGGATAGTCCGTATCCCACCAGCCACCGCGACGACGCCAGCCATATCCGCCCTGACCACCACCATGGTTGGTATACTGACCGCGCAGCCAGGTGAATTCCGCAATGTCTGTACCGTAGATTGCCAGATCTTCATTGTTGCTGGGTAAGGGCATCACCTGCGCGACAACCGGACCTGCCAACAAGCTCAGCAAACACAGATTCGCCAGGCAACTCAATCTCACTGGCCGGATTCTCCTGCAACAGACTCCAGTAGAAGCCGTTGTGCGCGCTCAAAACTTGGCGCTTGTTCCAGGGCATAAAGCAAATTCTGCTTGGCCTGCCCGGGCTGCCCATTATTGAGATAAGCCTCCGCCAGGTTAGTTCTCGCCTCTACCGGATCACTGATTTCAAGCTGCATCATAACTTCATATTCGGTGACTGCCAGGGCACTATCGCTCACCGCTTCAGCATACCGTGCCTTCAGCTCGTGGACATCATTGCGATAAGGGTCAACCTGGATCGCCCGGTCAATATAGTAGGCTGCGCGCTCGTAGTCCGCTGCGGCAAGGGCCGACTCTGCTAACTCAATGGCGGCGCCATAGTCATGCTGCAGGTTTTCTAGCAGCGTTTCCAACCACTGTAACTTTGCTTCTTGATTACCTTCGCGGTCATAAATCTGTGACAGCACCAATGCTGGACTGGGATAACCGGTATAGCTGGGCAGCATCTCGTAGGCTATTTCCAGATACTGTTTGGCTTCGGCAAAGGCCTCTTCCTTGAACAGTACGATGCCTAATTGCAGGTAGGCCTGAAAGTCGCGTTCGTTTTCTTCGATTCGCGAACGCATGTGCTGCTTCAATGAAGCATTATTGTAGAGTTCCGCGAGGATAGCGCTGCTGTTTTCTCGAATGCCGTGACCGTGACCTTCTCCCTCGTCTGGCACATCTTCCGTATGGGCATAGACATTGATTTCCTGTACCCGCTGATCGATCCAGCGCTGAAATCCACCGTCAAATTCATTCAGGCTCATGTCGAATGCCGCTCGAAAGCGCTCTGACTCCTCCTTGATCTCGCCATATTCGTAAATCAGGTCAACGAGTTTATTGAAGCCGTAAGTTTCAGTGATGTAGTCCACTACCAGATAAGACTGGAAATAGGCAAAGCTCAGGTCAGCATTGTTCTGCGCGCCGGAGAAACCGCTGTTGAGATCGCCTATTGGCAAAAGCTTCTGCTCTTCCGCGGCACGCACCAGATCCAGGCCCTGACTGCGTCCCCAGTAAGACCTGCCTTCCCGCTCTTCCCAGACTGATATGCCTTCTGACAGCCAGCGTGGAATTCTGTTATCGGTCATCTGCAAGGTGATGACGTGCGCAAACTCATGCCAGACGATCTCCTGCCAGTTTGCCGTCAGCGTATCGGGCGAAATGAGGGTAATGACTTTACCGAAACAGATGCCAACCAAAGGGCCAATATCCGGCAGTCCCACTGAACGGACAGCGAAATCTGCGGTGTCCTCAAAGACTTCGATAAGTGTTTTGCCTTCCGGCTCATAGTTGTACTTTGCGCTCAGCGTTGTCCAGCTTTCCTCTAGCAGCGGCTCGAGGTAAGGCCATAGAATAAGTGAGTCGCGCTCACTCATATGCACCTTGAAATGCTCGCTTTCCACTGTGGCGTAAGTCTCTAAGGTGTCGAAGACTTTCAGCATATTGGAAGTCATTACGTTGAAAGGATCGTTATCGAATCCAATCTCTAGATTTCGGCGTCCTTCCTCTTCTTCGCCAAGACGAATCAGATTACTGCCCAACAAGGTGTAGCCCTGCCAGTACTCCGGGTCAAACTCGATGCTGGAGCGGGCATACTCCACTGCTTCGGTGAAGCGATAGTTATTACCAAAACTGTCTGCGATATGACCAAGAAATTCCGCGTTATCAGGGCTGAATGCTTCAACCTGCTGGCGATAGTCCTCGTAGGCGGACATGCGCTCTTCCAGGGCTGCCTTGGCCGCGAGCACGCTCAGTGTCTTTAAAGACTCAGGGTTCAGCGCCAACACCTGGCGGAAATATTCCTGCGCCTCGTCCTCGCGCCCGTTCATCATGAGCAACTGCCCATAGGTCTCCAGCGCTAAAATCGAATTAGGGTTAATGGCCAGGGCCCGTTGCAAAGAGCGCTCATCCCCAACTACACGGGCCATACCAACCAGGGCAGGCACATGGCGTCCGTTTAGATCCAGCGCATCCTGGTAACCGCGCTCTGCATCTGCCGCGTTGTATTTTTCAAGAAATAGATCCGCCCACAGGGTATGGGCCTCAAGGTTATTGGGATTAGCACGGGTCGCCTCGTCAAACAGGCTATTGGCGTCATGAAAATTACCTAACAACCAGCTCGCCATTGCCACCATGGCGACATCTTCTGAACTAAACACCAGACCATCGTTGTAGCGCTGCACCGCCCTGTCCAGAACCGAGAACGCCTGCTCGTTCTCACCAACAAACTTCAGCAGACTGCCATACTGCACCAATGTGCGCACTGGAGGTTCTGCATTACCATCCACAACTTGTTGCAGCATCGCCAGGGCTTCTGCCGATCTGCCTGTGGCCCGCATTATCTCTGCCAGTTGCGTCGTCAGCAGCGGAAATCCCACATAATCCTCATCATCAATGGCGTCCGCCACCACACTTTCTGCTTCCTGGTAATTCCCCATCATCGCCAGTGCCTTACTGGCACCAATCAAGCCATCAGCACGGTCAAGCCCGTCTGCCATCTTGAAAATTTCACTGGCCGCAGCGTAGGAGCCATTCAGCATCATCTGCTCACCACGATAAAGCGGCGAGTCGTTGGTCTGGGGAATATCATCCTGTGCGATCGCCAGCGTTGTCACCAGCATCAGGCCACCGAGAACAAGGCCTCTGATTGAACCAGGAGTAAATAGACCAGCATTGAGATCAGTCATTGCTCGCACCATTGGTTTGAGAGGGTTGAGTGATTTGGGAGTTCGTGGAATCATCGGGACGATACTGCGCATTAAATCGTGCTGTGGCACGCGCCAGCTCTACCAGCAGAGTCTCCATTTGCGACCAATAATCGGCTTCCAGGTATTCAGCCTTTCGGCCTCGCATGATAATTACCGAACGTTCAAGTTCCTGAATCCGCGCCTTCAGTTGCAGTGCTTCCGCAGACAGGCCAGCGCTATCATCCACCAGGGTGTCGATATAGGCTATTTCCGCCAGACGCCCATCGGCCACGTCAACTGCAGGATTTAGGCTAAACAGGGCATCGCCATTGTCGTCCAGTCCAGCATGCTCAGCGGCGAGACGGCCCTGTTCTTCATACCAGAGTTCAACATTGGCCTTGGCATATTCAAATGCCTCCAACATGGATACCCGGTTGTTCTTGTCACGATCACCATTGCGTTGATCAAGGGCCTCGATGAAGTAACCGGAGAAGATCGGATCATAGCGTTCCGAAGGTGAACGGGTTGATGAAATCACCACGCGCCCCTCACTGGACAGGGAGGACGAAAAGCCGAAACTGGCGCTGCTGGTATTTACCACCACCATGTCTTGCTGATCGAAGCGGTCCAGCATCTCGGCAAACTCAACGCCTGTGATGTCAGGGCCAACGATATTGAATTTTGCTTCTTCCTCTGCACCTGAGCCGTGACCAATCAAATACAAAGTAATCTGATCACCGATTTTAACCCGCGCCGCCAGTTCATCAAGCGCTCCCACTATGCCCTCGCGATTGGTTGGCCCATCCACTCGCTCACCACCAACAAAACTTGTGTCGCCCCGATCGTAGAGCAAGGTGATGGTGTCCGAGCTATAGCCATAATCACGGGTGAGAATATCGTGCAGAGACAGGGACCACTGTCTGAACCGGGAGCTGTTGTCATCGCCAACCGCAGGTCCCGTCATGATTACTGCGAACTTGGTAGTTTCTGGCGTATCCAAAAAGAAATTGGCATTGTCACCGAGATCTGGCAGCTGCGCAGATACCGACAGACTGGCAAGCAAACTAAATAGGCTCACGGTGTATCGAGCCAGACGAGTCACATGTCTTCTTAATACAAACTGATTCATCACGATAAACCCTTGAGTCGACGAGCGACCCAGTCCAGACACAGCAGGGAAATCAGTAGCGCCAGTAGCCAGGGTTGATCCCAGAGATCGATCTGAAATTCTTGGGAGAACGCATTGGGGGTAAATTCAACGGTATCCGCCAAGGCATCAATTCCGTCTACGTTGAAATAGGTGCCACCGCTGGCCTCGGCAATACGGGCCAACAGCCCGCCGTCCATCGCAGCGTTATTGTATTCACGCAGGGATGGCGTAACTACAAAAGCGGCACGCTTCTCGAATGCTCCGGAAGCCCCCTCACCTGCAGCACTGGCTACATCGACCAACAGGTCGTAGACGCCCTCTTCTTCAACCACGAAACTGGCGCGGTAAACACCATCTTCTTCAATATCCCATTCCATAGGCGAATCGGTGACGATGTCCAAAGGATTATTGGTTTGCATCCATAAAGTGGCATCGTTGTCCGGCCCATATTCCATATCCAGCACGGTAGCAGTGATATTGACTTCATCGCCCACGTTATAAAATTCTCGATCGAAATCAATAGTGACCCGCTCCGGTGCGGATACTGCCAACCAACGCAGTAACTGTCGCCACAGTGTCTCATGGGACTCATCGGCGGAAGGCATCATCATTTGCCAGCGCCAGGTACTTGCCGTGGTCAAAGCCACACTGCGACCGCTGCCGAACCGCTGCGTAGCCAGCAGCGGCAAAGCCTGGTTCTGGTATTGCAATAAGGGGTGCTCCATCAGCACCGTGGCACCAGGCTTGATCCGCCCAGTAACATAGACACCCTGCAATTCTGTCAACTGCCGCCACAGTATGTCGTTTTCACTGTCGTCAGCCGCCAGACGCAGCAGCGGAGAAAATTCACCATTATTGGTGAGACGTGGAAAGAAAAGTTCACCGGTTGCTTGCGTGCCGCGCCGAATGCCTCCGCGCAAATGGGAGGGCAGGAAGCTTTCTTCAATAAGGGTGACCGGCAGCACATCGGCGATGGGTGTTGAAATGAACCCTTCGTCAATCATACCGCTCATCAGAAAACCGCCACCGCGCTCAGCAACAAAGTCTTCGATCATTTGCAGCTGGTCGGCGTTAAAGAAACTTTCTTCGATATCACCCAATATCAGAGATTCATACTGATAGAGTTCTTCCCTGGAACGGGGAAACCCGCTGCTCAATTCAGTCGGAGACTCTATGCCCTGACGATAGTATTTCTCCGGTCCTGTTTGCAGGTAGGTTGCCAAACGCAGAGATGGATCATCTTCAACGGCTCGACGAATAAACTTGTATTCATTGCGCGGATGCCCCTCAATATAAAGAATATCAAGTGGCTCCTTTTCAGAGTTATCTACGAGAAAACGATATTCATTGTTCTGCTCTATAATCTCACCGCTCTGCAGCTCAACCTCAAGCTCATACACGATGGCTTCTTTGCGTCCCGGCGTAAGCTCTAATTCATAGCGTCGGGTTATTCCCTCAGCACCCAGCGTAATGACTTCAGAGGTGACCTCTTGATCTCCATCGAGCACGGCCATACGAACTTCCTGACCTTCGTAACCTTGATGACTGAGCCCCACAGAGATATTGAACACCGAGCCTTCCAGCACAGTCTTGGCAGCATTGACGTCAACAATGCCGATGTCCTGAGGTATCTGTTCCTGTCCTACACCTACCGTGAAGACAGGTATTTGCCGGTTACCAAAATCCCTGGCCTTGATAAGAGGGTCAATTTCGCTGTTATCAGCGCCATCGGTCAGCAGTATCAACCCACCGAGCGGCAAACCGTTGAGCTGCCCGTCGACATAGTCAAGCGCCTGGCTAATAGAGGAAGCAGTGCCGGCCTCGGTCAGGCCATCTTCGCCAGCAATGCGCTCAGTCTGTTTATCAAAGCGAAAGCTGCGTATTTGAAAGTTTTCAGCCAGGTCATCGATGACGCCAGCGCCGAAGAAGTTCTCGCGTAATGCATCTTGCCGCGATCGCTCTCCGGCCATATCGGTGATTGCCATGCTCTGAGAGTCATCAATAATTACCCCCAGATAAGTCTCTTGCGGGGAAACTTGCAGAGTGGTAATTACTGGCCGCAACAGACAAAAAAGCAGCAGCACCAGCACACTGGAGCGCAGCCCGACCAGAAATGCTTTCCAGGGGGGGCTTAAAGGTCGAGTGGTCTTGAGATAGGTAAGCCAGACACCGGCAACAATGAGGCCGACTAAAACAAGAAAAAGTAACGGACTGATGCCGTAGGCAAAGTCAACATTGCCTTCAGCAAACGCGGTAAAGAGATTAGGTTCTGTGTATTGCATTGCTACTGGATCGAACTACCTGACCCCTGACTTTCCGACAACACACGATAATACTCTTCCACCAGCTCGCGATACTCCTCCGGCACTTCTTCATCAAAAGTGGCGTAGAGCTTGTTATTGATGTTGTCCAATTCAGCCTGGGCGCGCAGCGCACCTTCTAATTCCAGAATTGGCTGCAACAACTGTCGGAAAAGTTCGGGTTGATTAATGAAATCTTCAATGTCCTGTTGGGTAAGCTGTTGACGTATTGAGCGTGCATTACCCCATGGCAGGATGCCACCATCAGTCGTGACACTGCCTCCGATACCTGGGCGTTCCTGGCCATCGCCGCGCGCCCCTCCAATCTGTTGCCTGCCGCCGCGTCCACCGGCCTGGCCCGGCTGGCCACCCTGTTGTTGACCCCCTGACTGCTGGCCTCCGGACTGTTGTCCCCCCGGCTGCTGGCCACCGCTGCGGGCTTGCTCTTGCAGCTGTTCCTGCAACGATTGGGCTAATTGCTGCGAGCGCTGCAGCTGCTCACGCATTTCCCGGAGGCTAGGCGCAGCGCCATTTCCACCGCTGGCCTGCTGACCCGCTTCATTGAAAGCAAGCGCCTGTTGCTCCAGGGCTTCGATTTGTTCTCGCAGGCTCTCGGCATCCTGCGCCGCCTGCTGAATCTGGTCTGACCCTGAACCTTGATTGGAGGGATCCAGCGCGGCCAAAGAACTGGCCAATTCTTCTAACTGCCCTTCAATCTCCTCCTCAATATCCACCGCAAGGTTCACCATGCCGTTGCGCAACACCCTGCTGCTGGTGGACATTTCTTCCCTGATGGGCCGCAACTCCCTTGAGGCTTCCTGTGCCTGGGACATGAGTCGCTGATCTTCGTTGCTACCACGCGCAATGATCGCGCGCAGCATATCCTCAATTTCTTCCAGGTCGCGCTGCTGCTGCTGTTGGGCCTGTATAAGCTCCTGCAAGCTTTCATCGTTGCGGATCGATTGGCGAGTTTGACCAAGCCCCTGCTCTCGGCTGGTTTCCGCTATCTGCTCCTGTAGCTGACGTTGCTGCTGCAGCAACTGCTGGCCGCGTTGGTTAAGATTCTGCGCTAGCTGGTTCACGGAGCGCTCGCCCTGCTGACTCAGCTGTTCTTGCTGCTGACGCAAGTTTTCCAATGCCTTCTGGCTCCGGGCAGCGGCGATTGACGCTGAGTCGCTCTCCGCGGCCTCTTGCATCTGCTGCGCTGCGCGCTGAATCGCGGAATCCTGCTGCTGCCCACCAGAGCTACTGCCGGAGGAAGATGATTGGGATTGGGATTGAGACTGCGATTGGCTGCCACTTTGAGAAGAAGGTTGGGAACTCTGTTGGCGACGTGACATCTGCTGAGCCAATTGCGCGACTTCTCGACTCAACTGCTCTTGTTGACGCATAAGTCGCTCCAGCTCACGACGCTTTTGCTCTTCTGTCATTTGATCTTCACGGCGTGCCAGATTGCGCTGCGCTCGGGTCAGCCCTTCCTGACGACGCGCCAATTCTTCGAGCTTATCGACCTCTTCCTGGTTTTGTCCGCCGCCACCGCCAGGACTGTTGGGCGTCTCATAACGATTCTCGAGCTGTCCCATTTCCATTTCAAACAGTTCACGCAGATCTTCCCGCTCCTGCTGAGCGCCACCACCGCCGCCACCGCCACCTTGCTGTTGCATGCTAATGTTGGTGCGATTGATGCTGGCTTCGGCTTTTAATATGTACTGCAGAGCCAATTGTTCAGGCTGCAGCGCGCTAGTCACCTGCTCCTGTTCTAACTCGCCAGCTGCTGTATTCATTTGCTCGATTGCCAGCGACAGATTTTCCACGGCAGCATCGTAGGTATCGTCAGAGAAGTTTAGTCGCTCAGCGAGTCGATCTATTGACCTACGGGCGCGACTGGTGGCTTCGCGCTGAGACTCGGCGATAATCTCTGCATCGGAGCTGAACTCTTCAGGAGATACCTGGCTCTGTCTGTTTCGCAACTTCCAGGTGGCGGCAATTATATCTTTCTGCACAGACACCAGCGCGCTGCTGTCGCCACCCTGGCCTCCGCCACCACCACCGCCACCACCGCCGGCAGGATTTCGGCGAAACTCTTGGTCGGTCGGGATGATTTGCAGGAAATAAATATCTGAAATAACTTCAACAGGCCCTGCCAAGGTGTTGTTGTCAGCAAGAGTCAAGAAATAGCTGACAAAATCCCCGGGCTCGACACCCAGATCTTCGAGGTAAATCAGCTCATTGCCTGAGATGCTGCGGGCATTGGGTTCGGTAAGGAAATCTACTTCAACCTCATCACTGCCCACCACGCTGTAATTCAGGGTGAATTCACTCAGGCCATAGTCGTCGCTAGCGTCAACCTCGAGGACAACTTCCTCCAATGGCATGACTTCCTGATCTCTACCCGGTCGCTGCAGCGCCAATTCGGGCGGCGTGTCTTCGATCGCCCTGATAAAATAGTCCAGCGGCGCCTGACTCTCGAGACCGGAGAAATCAGTTGCCTGAATGCGGTAAACCCCATCCTGAGTCACGGTGAAGCGGGCGGTGCCAATATTGCCATCGAGGCTTAGCTGCAAATCTTCATAGGCCGGCGGCGCATTGGCCGCTTCTTCATCTTCCTCACGGTAACTCTCTTCAAATTCAAGCAGCGCCGTTTCGATGGCCTTATTGAACTGAATAGTGAGATCAACAACAGTGCCTTCCGGCACTACCATGTCGCCACTATCTTCCTCGGTGATATCATCTATCTGTGTATATTCGGGGTAATCAAACGCTAGATCGATCTGCTCGATCTGCGGTAAATCAAACAGGCTAATCTGATATTGTGGAGAACTCTGCTCACCGCGCTCGTTGAATGCGATGTAATAGGTGGTATCTTCATCGAGTGCAGGGATGAAGTAACTGTATGATGCGCTATCGCTGCCGCTGCCATCTCTGCTCATGGATACGTCGCGCCAGTTTACGTTGTCATCCTGTAATCTGAGGTTAATGGCATCGGGAGTCGCGTTAGTAACCCGTGCGATAATGGTCACACTGTCACCGCGCTGCATGTCGATATTGCCGGGCTCGACAGAAATCTCAATGTCTGGAAAAAATTCTGCCACTGTCAGGGGTTCGCTGATCGCAAATGGCCATGCCAAGCGCGCACCTGATCGCAGCAGGGAATCGGACGTGACAAATAACACCACCACCATGGCGACTACAGCCACCGCGGAGGCGAATGAAATCCAGGATTCCCTCGCAGGAGTGACGGTTTCCACTTCATGCTGCTGTTGTTGCACATGAACCTGTGCATCCTGCCATAGCTGCTGAATAAATTGCTGTGAGACCCCCGCGCGACCGTTGCGCAGATCCTCCTCTGTAAACTCAAGCGATGTCAGCAGGCGCTGTTCGAAATCCGGTATCCGATCTTCAACATAGTGCGCCAACACGCGATCGTCTGTATGTCGGCGGCGCAGCGTGACAACGAATCCCGCCAGCAAGCCTATTCCACACAGAGAGGTGATCAAGAACAGCCCAATAGAACCGGTCTTGCCTGGATCCAGCCACAGCCCCAGCAGGCTACTCGCCAGCAGCAGGCTAGCTAGTGCAATGGCGAACAGACTGCTGACTTTGAGCAGGTACAGATTGCTACGACGACGGCGTAAATGTTGAAGTGTCTGGCGGAGGCTATCGAATGTAGGTGTGGACATGAGTACTCTTTAGAATTGAGTAATAAACAACGGCGTGCCTGATTCTGCGGCAGAACTCTCCGATTGCCTCGAGTATCTATCGGGGCTAATGCGCTGCGCAATTACTCATAGCAAAAACCAGCAGCAACGGCCATTCCACACTGTCTTTCATCTGACCGATGCGGGCCAAGGAAAGTTTCAAATACGAGCTTAACTATCCCACTAACCTGCCCTGAAAAGCAAGGCTTTAACTCTGGGGCATAGCCTCAAAAATCCAGCGAAATCAGTTAGTCGCAGAATTGGCTCATTTTGCCTGTCCTATGCCACAAGCCTGCTATTTTTACGCTGGAATCAAATCCTCTGGATCAGCTTGGGCATCCCATTTCTTGCGGTCGGTAGTATTTGGAATTTTCCGGGAAGACCCGGATGTTACCTTCAGTGACAGCCTCGAGCAGAGATGACAGCCTGCTAAAACCATTCAGGTCCTGCAGTGTCACAAGCGTGGGCCGCGGCAACACGATATTCTCTGCCGCCGATTCCGCGATCGCTGCTTCCGGGGTTAGCCAAAGGTAATCTCTGATTTCGTCGTTATCGATGTTAACCTCGACCGTTTCATGCAGCGGGCAGACAAAAAACCAGGTCGAGAAGCGCCTCGGCAGCTTTGGCGGGG
>CENX01076751.1_pt1 | contig 15526 bp, 14 predicted proteins | sample 361321 | NCBI WGS metagenome assembly CENX01 (sample SAMEA2619678, study PRJEB7988) | marine metagenome | isolation source: saline water (ENVO:00002010), including | reverse complement strand
GTCTCGATGAAGAGGAAGATACTTTTTCCCCCGTTATAAAAACCACACCGCGCCGCGCCTTGTGGCTGGGTCTTAACTTACTAACAGCGTTTATCGCCGCCTCAGTCATAAATGTATTTCAAGGTGCAATCGACAAAGTAGTCGCTCTAGCTATTCTCATGCCGATTGTTGCCAGCATGGGCGGCGTTGCAGGTACGCAAACCCTTACCATTGTGATTCGAGGTTTAGCTGTTGGCCATATCGAACAACACAACCAACGCTGGCTAATCTTCAGAGAGCTAAGCGTGGGACTCATCAATGCCTTTATCTGGGCTGCGGTTGTTGCAGGTGCTGCCATTGCATGGTTTAACGACTTTATCATTGGCGGCATTATCGCCGCCGCAATGGTAATCAATTTAATCACGGCCGCGCTAGCCGGTGCGGTCTTACCCTTAGTATTGAAAAAGATGGACATTGATCCGGCGCTGGCCGGCGGTGTAATTTTAACGACCATTACCGACGTTGTTGGCTTTATGTCTTTTCTTGGCCTAGCTACTATTTTTTACGCTTAAGCTTATTGTTCACTCACTAAAATAACTATGGCTAAATCGCATCCCGAAAAAAGTAATGATCAAGACATACTGGTTAGTAAAAGCCAGCTCAAACGTGAAATGCATCATTTACAAGAATTAGGCAAAGCATTAGTTAAGCTTAAGGCAGAGGAGATCGAAAAGTTATCCATTAGTGAAATACTCATTGATGCCTTAAACGAAGCTAAACGCATTAAACACCGTGAAGGATTACGTCGACAAATGCAGTTCATTGGTAAGTTAATGCGAAAAGAACCGCCTGAAACTATCGAAAAAATAGAAGCTTACTTTGAAAAACTGCATAATCAACGTCAAAATCATACCCAACATCACCACCTTATCGAGCAATGGCGAGATCGGTTACTGAATAAAGAAAATTCTGAAATTGAAGCATTAGTGGCGCAATACCCAAATGGCGATCGACAATGGTTACGACAAATGGTCAGGCAAAGCTGGCATGAAACCGATAAAAACAAGCCCCCCGCAGCTGCTAGAAAACTATTTATTTATATCCGTGAATTAATCAATGACGATTAAGGCGTAAAGTCAACCTCAACTCGCATCTCTGCATCATCTTTTAGCCCTCTATAAGTAACGGTTAGCCGCTCCATGTCGCCAACTAAGGTAGGCTTTGAAAATGAGCCAAGGCTAATGACATCGCCAGCCTTTAATGATCGCTTTTTGACTTTCAGTTCTTGCAGTAAAAAAAGTATCGCATGATAGGGATGACCCATAATAACAGCGCCTCGATTAGAGGATAATAATGCACCTTTAGCATTAAAACTTTTAACCGTCATGGTAGCTAAACTATTAATGAACGCTTGGTCAGCAGTAGCGGCTATTTTTGTGCCTGATACCCCCCATTTCACTGCTGCATTACTCTTAATAAAGTCAGGCCCTGCATAAGGGTGAGGCGGCACAGATAACAATGGCAATTCAACAAAGGCCATGATATGGCTAATATGCTCAGCAACAGATTCAATGCTGTTGGCGTAATTGATTTCAGCACTGTTAACAACGGCTAACAAGTCCGCCTCAAAAGCTAAACGTTGAAATTGAGCGTGATCAATACGCTGTGGTGACGCTAATACCGTGTCTGAGAATAAGGCCCCCACCACTGGCGAAGTTAGACCAAACATATTCTGCGCAGCCGAACCGGCTAACGCCACTTTATAACCTACAATGGGAGTGACTTCTGCACGACGATCAATCATTTGCCACTGTTCGACTTTTGCCGCCGCAACAGATAGTTGATATGCGACACCCGATTCGGCACTATCAACTACATCCGTATTCGAGCAAGCGGTCAAAAGCAGCAGAATAACCCACAATGGTCGGTGCAATTGATACCAGAAAAAAGAGCGCAGATCTTTAAACATAAATACCTCAAATAACCCGCCCAGGGTTTAGAATATTATTCGGATCCATGGCTTTTTTTAAGGCACGCATCAAGTCAATTTCTTGCTCTGATCGGCATAAAGATAAATATTGGCGCTTCATGGTACCAATACCGTGTTCAGCAGTAATAGTGCCGCCCACCGTACCCACCAAAGTATAAACACGCTCATAAATCGAATCGACATCGTCCTCGCGCCCCGTCCATGCAATGATATGCAAATTGCCATCGGCCATATGACCAAACGTACACAACTGAAGGTTTTTGAAGGACGCCACCAATTCGACCTCTACGGTATGAACAAAGCTCGCCATTTGACTGATTGGGACACCGATATCAAAGTTTGCCCGATACTTAACCTTAGCCAGTATATCAATGACACCATCACGCAATTGCCAAAAGCGATTCACGTCTCTTTCTGACTGGGCAACAACGGCATCATTAAGCAGGCCAGCATCAAGACAGGCCTGAAGTTTCCAATTAAAGCAGTCGTCATCGCGTGCTGGATCATTGCCTTCGATTTCGATTAACACATAAAAAGAGTGATCATCAGCCAGCACTGGCATTAATTGCTGATTCATCTGCCGCACTTGTTTAACGTAGTTATCCCACATCAACTCAAATGTAGTCACCCTCGAAAAATTACGCTGCATATACTGAAGAAAAGATACTACTTGAGAAAAATTAGAAAACCCACACAAGGCGCTTTGCTTAGTTAACGGTTTAGGATACAAACGTAAAACGACTTCAGTGACAACACCCAGAGTTCCCTCACTTCCAACAAATAACTGTTTTAAATCATAGCCGGCATTATTTTTAAGCATTTTATTCATTGATCGAATGACGGTACCGTCGGCCGTTACTGCCTCTAGCCCTAATACTAAAGCGCGAGTCATGCCATAACTCAGCACTTGATTACCACCCGCATTAGTGGCCACATTACCACCAATGGTGCAACTGCCTCTGGCACCCAAATCCAGTGGCAGATAAAAACCAACATCATTAGCTGCCTGCTGTAATTGTTCAAGGGGGGTGCCCGCTAACGCTGTGATTGTCATAGATTCGACATCTACATCCGTAATACCGCTAAGCAACTCCAAAGATAAAACGATCTCGGAGCCTTGCGGCGTAGAGCCACCCGACAGGCCTGTCATGCCACCTTGAGTGACAATGGGTAAACTACTCTTATTACAGAACGCAAGCAACTTAGAAACATCAAAAACTGTCTTTGCACGAACAACAATATCTGGTGTATGAGCCGACTCACCACTCCAATCAACAGAATATTTAGCACTCACTTGTTGGCCTGAAAGCACTTGACCAGGGAAAAAAACAGAAAGATCTTTTATTACATCTACCATAAAAGTTAAATCCAAAAGACAACTGTGACAATTATCCTTAATAAGAAGATTATTTACAATCAAGAAAAAACTTAATATTCTTTTTTATATTTTTAAAACGTGTAAACTTTGCAGTCCATACTAATAAACAGTAAAAAAGGAATTTTTGGCAATATTTTCTGATAGAAACACTCAGGCAAGCGAGAGCGACATAAACCACACATGGAAATTCAACCTAAACCTCCACGAATCAATACTGAGCAGAACACCCTGAAAGGAGTTTTCCTGGGGCTGTTTACAGTTCTTATTGGCAGCATCCTTTCTGTCGTTGTAAAGCTGATAGCCAGCGATGTCAATGTATTTACGATTGTATTCTCTCAATTCACTCTATGCCTGTTATGCACAGTGCCATGGATCATTCAACAAGGAGTGAAAGAGCTCAAGACAAACCAACCGATGACCCACTTTACAAGGGGTATCTTTGGCTGCCTAAGCTTTTATGCTTTTTATTTTTCTATTAACCATATCCCTTTAGCCGAAGCGACACTATTACGCCATAGTGCACCTCTAATAGTCCCATTAATCTTATTCATATGTTTTAAAACCAGCATCCCTTCTTTAAGATGGCTGGCTTTATGCTTGGGTTTTATTGGCATAGCAATAATACTAAGGCCATCAGGCGAGCAAATCAGTCCGTGGCATATCGTCGGTCTGTTTTCAGGGATAGGACTAGCATTCTCAATGGTATTGACACGTAGATTAAGTAAAGATGAGCCCGAAAAAAGAATATTATTTTATTACTTTCTTATTTCATTAATTGTGTCACTTCCCTTTTTCATTACACATTTTGAACCCATTCCGCTTAGAGTATTGCCTGGGTTATTATTAATTGGCTTCGGCATGTATTTCGCATTCATACCCTATACCCGAGCTTATGCCTACGCAAAATCATCGATAGTATCGGCGACCAGTTATTTCGCTGTCATATACGCGGGGTTTTTTGATTGGCTAATATGGAACACCCTTCCCGAAAAATACGCCATAATCGGCACTCTGATCATCCTATTTGCTGGGTTCATTATTCTTCGCCAAAGCATGGATGAAGAAAAAAGAAATCAGGAATTATGCTAATGAAAGTAGAAAATACAAATATCGTTATAACTGGTGCCGGAAGTGGTATCGGCCATTCCCTTGCGGAACAATTGGCGAGCTTAGGTGCTAACCTTGCTCTTATCGATCTTCGTGAAGAACGAATTCAAGCACTGGCCAAAAAATTAGATCGCGCCAATATCAAAATTACCACCCACTGTGCTGATGTCAGTGATTCCAACTCTATGCAGGCTATAGCTACCGAAGTACTCTCAAGGCATAATCACGTCGACATTTTGATAAATAACGCTGGCGTGACCTTATGGGGTTATTTTGAAGAGAACACACTCGATGACTTCCAATGGCTATTTAATATCAATTTTTTTGGCGTTATTAATGGATGCAAGTTTTTCCTTCCACACCTAAAGAAAAGACCTAAAGCTAAGATTGTAAATATATCCAGTATGTTTGGCTGGACGGCTGCCGCAAGCCAATCGGCTTACTGTGCGAGTAAATATGCTGTTCGAGGATTTTCTGAAGCCCTATACACGGAGCTAGAAGATACCTCTGTTGATGTCATGCTGGTCCATCCTGGTGGGGTCAATACAAACTTAATGAACGACTCGAGGGCTGCCAGCAAAGAGTTTAAAGATTTTTTCTCGTCAATGATGGAGCGTTCCCAAGGCCCTAAAACCGTTGCTAGAAAAATCATTAAGGGTATACAAAAAGATAAATTTAGAGTTAGGACAGGACCTGAAGCCTACATAACAGAATGGATTAAACGCCTCTCTCCCGTCTGGGGGCAAAAAATGATTGGCAGGGTGTTAAAGAAAAGTATGGGAGTTTAATCACTTGCTTCAAATTAATGTGGGACTTAATATCGCTGAATCAGAAATAGATTTCTCAGCCATACGCGCACAAGGACCCGGCGGCCAAAATGTCAATAAAGTTTCAACGGCTATTCACTTACGGTTTGACATCAAATCCTCTTCTTTAGCAGAAAAATATCAACTTAAATTACTGCGAGCAAATGATCAGCGAATTAATAAACAGGGCGTTATCATCATCAAAGCTCAAAGTTTTCGTAGTCAAGAAAAAAATCGCGCCGATGCTATTGACCGCTTACTGCGTACTATCAGAGATATATTGATGGAAAATAAGCCCCGCTTTGCTACGAAACCCAGCAAGACCTCGCAACGAAAACGCATGGATACAAAAACAAAGCGTGGTAAAACAAAATCGCTTAGAGGAAAAGTGTTAGAATAATATATTAGCGGTTTAAAATAATTTATCTATCAGTAGATAAACAAATTAACATGAAAAAACCCAATCAAAAACGCTATCATGTAGGTGTTTGTGATAAACAGAATACGTAACTATGAATAGTAAAATCCTCACTCTTGAAAAAATTAGCGACCAACCCGTTGGCGGCAAAGCCAAAGGCTTAGCTGAATTAACCCGCTTAGGACTTCCGGTACCGCCCGCATTTGTAATTCCTGCTGCGAAAATCAATCAGCACCCTGATGACTTAGAATCACACTACCACAATATTGGTGGTGGCTTAGTGGCGGTTAGATCCTCAGCTATAGGCGAAGACGGGGATGAAAGCTCATTTGCAGGTCAATACGAAACATTACTTAATGTTAGCGGCATTGATAATTTAAAGCAGGCAATTAATCAATGCATAGCCTCACTTTCAAGCGAGCATGCCAATGCTTATAAATCTGAGCAGGCAGATATCGGTGACGTCGATATGTGTGTCGTGGTTCAAAGAATGGTCGATCCTCGAGCAGCTGGCGTCTTATTTACTGCGGATCCCGTGTCAGGCCGGCATGATCGCTTAATCATTGATGCCGTGGCTGGTTTAGGCGAAGCCTTGGTCAGTGGTGAAGTCACGCCCGATCACCTTGAATTAGATCCTTCTAATTTCATCACCCACTCCGAGCTGAGCTCAACTACCGCCATTCTTAACAATGATGATATTGATAAACTGGCAATAGGAGCAAGGCAAGCAGCTCAAGCTATGGGCTCAATGCTCGATATGGAATGGGCAATTGATAAAAGTGGTGAGCTCTTTTGGCTTCAAGCACGGCCGATAACGACCTTAGGATCTGATCTTAATGAGCTAGATACTCCTATTCCCGCAGACCATGTGATTACCCGTTGCAATGTCGGAGAAATGATGCCCGGTGCGGTGTGCCCGCTAACATTTACCGTACAGGGGCGTGCCATAGAGCATGGTATGCAGCACATGCACCTTAAGTATGCCGGCAGACCAGCTATTAATAATGACTGGAGTCAAATTAACCTATTTTTTGGGCATATGTTTATTAATATGTCTGGCGGTTTAGAATCCTCGCGATACGTATCGATTAATACACCAGAAACCATGGGTCAAAGCCTTTGTGGCGGTCCTGTGCCTGAATTAAAACCGCTGAGTGACACAGCACCAATTTGGCGACGTTGGTGGGGAACCCTCACATTTATTAGGTATTGCTTGCAGGGACAAAAATACTTAACCGAATTTGAAACGCGCTTTAAGCATGGCTTCATTGCCTACAGCAATGACAGTCGAACCATGATGCAAGCCATCAATGACTATTTTCCTTGGATACTTGAAACCAATGAAGTGCATCTCCGTTGTTCTGCCCTATCAGGTGTCATGGAAGGGGTGATTCAAGCGCTAGTATCTGGTGGTGGCCAAAACCCCGATAATGATCAGCAAGCTGAAGCGGCGCGTTTATTGGCTGGCGCCTCTGACGTAGAAAGCGCTGTTATGGTTGATCGCCTAGAAAATGTTGTCGAAATCATTGCTGAGCACCCCGATGCAGAAACTGCTTTTCAAACTACTTCCCCTACCGAAGCGCTCAAATGGCTGACCAGTGATTTAGCTGGCGCAGCAAAACTTCGATTTGAAGAATTCTTAAACGCCCATGGTCATCGCTCCATCCGCGAACTTTGCGTGCGCGAAAAAGGCTGGATTGACGAACCCAAAAAATTGATTGTTAGTATGCAAGTATCAGTAGCAGCCAGACGTCAGGATAATTACACGCCAAGAACAGCTGATAAAGTTGCGCTGCACGAGCTGCCAAAATTGCTTCAAAAAGCATTGCCCGTTGCGCATAATGCCATTCGCCGAAGAGAGCATACTAAATCGATGTTGGTATTAGTCACGCACCGATTAAAGCGGGGTTATCGTCACTTAGCTAAACTCTTGGTTAACGAAGGACACTTACCCGACGAAGATTTAGTGTTCTTTTTCACCCATGATGAACTGAATGAATTTACCCGCCAACCAACCATCGAATGGGCCGAAAAAGCTCGCCAACGCAGAGTTGCACTGTCTTTTCATGAAAAGATGGAATTTGATGACATCTACGTGGGAAAACCTGAACCTGTGCAATGGACACCAAAAGAAAATACTATCAGTGGAGAATTAAGTGGGCGGCCTGTGAGTCGCGGCATCATTGAAGGCTATGCAAGAGTGGCTCTGACCATCGAAGAAGCTGCCGCCTTACAGCCGGGTGAAATATTGATTGCACCTATTACCGATGTTGGCTGGACACCCTACTTCAATGTGATCGGCGGTCTAGCGACAGACGTGGGGTCAGCCGTATCGCATGGTGCTGTGATTGCACGCGAATACGGTCTACCCGCGATAGTGAATTTACGACAGGCGACTAAGCAATTCAAAACCGGTGATAAAGTTCGCCTCGATGCTGACAAAGGTCTACTAACACGACTGGATAAAAGTCGTTAAAAATCGCGACTAAATATAGCAGATGGCGTTTATTTTATTGCCGTCGAGATCACGAAAATAAGCTGCATAAGTCATGTCGCCTCGCTTACCTGGTTTACCTTCACACTGAGCGCCTAAGGCAATAGCTTTTTGGTATATGTCATCAACTTTTTCAGTATTTTCAGCGGCTAAAGCAACCATACTGCCGTTACCCACTGTCGCTTTTTTCTCATCAGCGGGCGTACATATGGAAATGCCTGCACCGCCGCCCTCAGACATCCAAAAAACCATCCTTTCATTGGCCATTACACGCTTAGCCCCGAACTCTTCTAATAGCTGATCATAAAATTCAGCGGATTTAGCTAAGTCATTAGTCCCAAGGGTTATATAGTTAATCATTTCAATTTCACTCCTTACTTAATTAATTTATTTTGAGCAATATTTATAGCCCATTGATAATCAGGTTTTCCAGAAGGTGAGCGCGGTATCGAATCAACATAGTGAATTCGACGAGGGATTTTGTAAGCCGCGAGCTTAGTTCGACAATGAATCTTAATAGCCTCACCCCATTCGACACAATTCATTGCATAGATGCCGACATGATCGCCTAGGCCAATACTCTGCTTTTGGAGGTAATGCGCTAGTTGATTCGCGCGGCTTTCCATTTCAGCATAAGTCCGACGCTGCTGATCACAAACCACATATTCTCGCTTGGCATAATGATCTACCGCCAATTCAAAAACATCAGCAATATTAAAACTCATAGCCCTACTATTTGTGAATGACTTTACTGCCGTCTCAGTGCATTAAACCGCCACCATCAGCAACAATGGCTTGGCCATTCACCCACTGAGCAGCAGGTGAACAAAGCCAAACCGCTACCCTTGCAATATCGATCGGCTGACCTAACTTGCCTGTCGGAGACATTTTAGCCAATGCATCTAACATCGATTGAGGCTGGGATTCAATCATTGGCGTTTCAGTAAGGCCCGGCAAAATACTATTAACTCGAATTCCCTGATGCGAAAAATCTTGCGCCGCCGACCGAGTCAACCCTAACACTGCATGCTTAGCTGCAGTATAATGCGGCTGGCCTGGCGCAGGTATTAAGCCGGCACCGGAAGACGTATTAACTATTTGGCCGCGCAGGCCATCGACAGCCTGCTGTTCACTCATCAGTTTTAGCTCTTCACGAAGACAATAAAAAACACCGTTTAAATTGACATCGATCATGCGTTTCCATTGTTCAAGCGGAAAGTTGATCCAAGAGCATTGTACGTCACTGACCCCTGCATTATTGAATGCCGCATCGAGACGAGAATATTGCTGTTTAATCTGACTGAATAACGAAGCTACTGAAACAGGGTCGCCAATATCAACATGTAAGGCTTGGCACTGACCACCATTAGCCACTATATTCGAAGCGACTTCTTGAGCGATGGCTAGATTAATGTCAGCGACAATAACCGTTGCGCCTTTCTTAGCAAATAATTCTGACGCAGCTAAACCAATACCACTGGCTGCCCCCGTGACTAAGGCGATTTTTTCGTATAGCTCATCACTCATGCCAGCTCCCAAAAATAATTAACTACCTATTTCAAACAGCCTGGAAAACGTGCTTCAAGCACGCCTTTCACGCCCTCTTGCCAACTAATATGGCAAGGGCCAGCTAATTCTTTCCGTAGGGTATTGTCGACAATTTTCATACCCCAAGTTGCTAATTCGCCCACTTCTATTTTCATCGTTAACCCTGTCAAAGACTCAATATAACGAATCATCTCTTCAACGGAAACTACCTCATCACCACCTAGATTAACGGTAGTTGCAGGTACTGAAGCATGAGCAATTAAGCCCTGAACCTGTTGAACAATGTCATCTTGATGAATCGGACAACAATAACTTTCGCCATTATCTTTTTGCGTATAAGGTATGCCACCCTGCATAAATTGATACAACACCGTTGGCACACCACCATGGCCACAGACACCATAAGCCACATCGAGGCGAGCAATAATTGTGGGTAAGTTGAGCTCTCGTGCTTGAAAGCGCACCACCCCTTCTGAAACTAACTTACTCATGGCGTAATGTTTAGAATAATTTGAATAACCACCTAGAACCGCTGATTCGTCAATAATTTCTTTTGGGTCAGCCGTGTCACGGTAAACCGAGTCCGACGACATATGAAAAAATGCTTTAACGTTGCGGTAACGTTTCATCAAAAACCCCGTACCCTCGGCATTATCATGCATACCTATATCTGTGGTTTTTGGCATAGTATTGACGCCACAATGAATAACGTAATCAACGTCCGGCATATGTGATAGATCAGACTCACCCATAGTGAATGCAACCGTATTAATACCTTGCGCTTCAAGCGCCTGTTTGGCTTCTGGATCAGAAAAACGAGCCGCCGCCCAAACCTCATTATTGGCATTTAATTGTTCTGCAATCGGACGAGCCACTTGGCCCGTCGCACCCGTTACCAATATTCTTTGACCTGTTAACATAGATTCACCTATTATTTTTAAGTAGTTATCAAAAGCCTATAACTTGTGCTAAACCAATAGCATTACGCTATCAAAAAAATCGCTCGGTATCTATTAGGCAGTTGTAACACTCGCTAATATCAGCAGGAATAGCATTTTATCCGGCATAAAAAAACGCCCTGTGGTTCCGCAGGGCGTTATAGCGACAAATACTTCATCGCGCCTATTACGAGCGACACTGTTACCAGCCGGTGATTTCGCTTAGGCCAGAGCCAATATCAGCCAGACTTCGAACAGTTTTGACTCCAGCAGCTTCCAAAGCGGCAAACTTCTCATCTGCTGTGCCTTTACCCCCAGAAATAATGGCGCCAGCATGACCCATTCGCTTGCCGGGGGGGGCAGTGACACCCGCTATATAGGAAACCACTGGTTTAGATACATTAGATTGTATAAATTCGGCTGCCTCTTCCTCGGCTGTACCACCTATTTCACCAATCATCACGATCGCTTCAGTGCTGGGATCTTGTTCAAACAAACCCAAAATATCAATAAAGTTAGAACCTGGAATTGGATCTCCGCCAATGCCAACACAGGTGGTTTGACCAAAGCCTACATCCGTGGTTTGCTTAACTGCTTCATAGGTTAAGGTGCCTGAACGAGACACAATACCCACTTTACCGGGCAGGTGAATAGCGCCAGGCATGATACCAATTTTGCACTCACCAGGTGTGATAACACCTGGACAGTTAGGCCCAATTAAACGCACTCCTAATTGATCGCAAGCCACTTTCGCTTCGAGCATATCTAAAGTAGGAATACCTTCGGTAATACAAACAATTAATTTAAGGCCGCTATTCGCCGCTTCTAGAATAGAATCTTTACAGAAAGGTGCCGGGACATAAATCACTGAGGCATCTGCCCCTGTTTGCTCAACCGCCTCAAGCATGGTATTAAATACGGGCAAATCTAAGTGAGACTGTCCACCTTTACCAGGAGTTACACCACCCACCATTTGCGTGCCATAAGCGATGGCTTGCTCTGAATGGAACGTCCCTTGGCCGCCAGTAAAACCCTGACAAAGCACCTTCGTGTTGTTATCAATCAAAATACTCATTCAACACCCCCTGCCGCAGCAACAACCGATTCAGCCGCTTGTTTCAGACTGTTCGCAGCAATAATATTTAATCCACTATCAGCTAAGATGGTTGAACCTTTCTCAGCATTATTGCCTTCAAGACGAACAACAACGGGGACCGTTACCCCAACCTCTTCAACGGCACCAATGATGCCTTCAGCAATCAAATCGCAGCGTACGATACCACCAAAGATATTCACCAATACCGCTTTAACGTTATCATCCGATAAGATAATTTTAAACGCTTCAGATACCCGCTCTTTAGTTGCACCTCCACCGACATCAAGAAAGTTAGCGGGCGAACCGCCATGCAGGTTAACAATATCCATGGTTCCCATTGCGAGTCCTGCACCGTTAACCATACAGCCGATATTGCCATCTAGAGCCACATAGTTCAGCTCCCACTTAGACGCATTGGATTCACGCTCATCCTCTTGCGAAGGGTCGTGCATATCACGCAACTTAGATTGGCGATAAATGGCATTACTGTCGATATTAATTTTGGCATCGAGGCAATGCAGATTGCCTTCATCAGTAATCACTAAGGGATTAATTTCAAGCAAGGCCAAATCAAGATCAGTAAATAATTTAGCCAAACCCATAAATATTTTTGTGAATTGTTTGATTTGGTCACCGTTTAAGCCCAATTTAAAGCCTAGCTCTCTCCCCTGATAAGGTTGGGCACCCACTAAAGGATCAATAGTCGCCTTTAGAATTTTTTCTGGCGTCTCGTGAGCCACTTTTTCAATCTCAACACCACCCTCAGTTGATGCCATAAAAACAACTTTTCGCGTCGAACGATCGACCACAGCACCTAAATAAAGCTCCTGAGCGATATTTGTACAGGCCTCAACCAATATTTTGCTAACTGGCTGGCCATTTTCATCAGTTTGGTAAGTAACGAGATTTTTACCTAGCCATTGCTTAGCAAATGCCGCTATTTCAGCCATATCTTTAAGTAATTTAACACCCCCAGCTTTACCGCGACCGCCGGCATGCACCTGAGCCTTGACAACCCACTCAGAACCACCAATTTTTTCTGCCGCAGCCACTGCTTCTTCGGGTGTATCTACCGCATAGCCTTTGGAAACAGGCAAGCCATATTCAGCAAACAACTGCTTGCCTTGATATTCATGCAAATTCATGGGATTAATTTCCAGTTATGAAAAGAACAATAAAGACTTAATCGTTTTTATCTTCACTAAAAACGAAGATTGGATTTTCGCAAGAAAAGGGGGTGTTAAGCAAGACCGAAAACCGTCATATCGCTATGAGCAATGTGATATGACGGTAATCTTTACTAGCCTTTACGTGGACGCTTATTAGCAATATGAATCGCATGGCCAGAAACGGCCAAAGCAGCCTCATGAACGGCCTCAGAAACGGTTGGATGACTAAAGACAGTCAGCGCTAAATCCTCAGAACTCGCACCAAATTCAATAGCAATCACTACTTGCTGAACCAAATCGGCCGCACTAGGCCCGATAATATGACAGCCCAAAATTCTATCGGTCTGGGCATCAGCAATCATTTTTACCATCCCCGTTGTTTCATTGGCCGCTAATGCCCTGCCACTAGCAGCAAAAGGAAACGACCCTACTTTATAATCATGGCCCGTGGCCTTGAGTTCCTGCTCGGTTTTACCAACCCATGCAATTTCGGGGTGGGTGTAAATCACGCCCGGGATATTGTCATAATTAATTTGAGTTTGCATGCCGGCGATGCGTTCGGCGACCATCACACCTTCTTCAGAGCCTTTATGGGCTAACATAGGGCCGCGAACGATATCACCTACTGCGTAAATATCTCGAGCATCGGTTTCACATTGTTCATTCACAAATACAAAGCCGCGCTCATCTAAATTAACGCCCGAATCGGGTGCTAATAAATTCTCACTTAAAGGTCGACGACCAACACAGACAATCAAACGATCAAAATTTGCTTGTTGAGTGCCCTTGGCATCACTGTACTCAACTATTACCTGACGATTAGCACCGTTACTAGTTACCTCAGTGGCAGTAACTCGGGTACCAAGCCGAATATCCAAACCTTGTTGCTTAAATACTTTCTTGGTTTCTTTAGCGATGGTCATATCGACAGCCGGCAAAAAGTCATCCAATGCTTCTAACACTGTGACTTCAGCACCTAACCGCGCCCAAACACTGCCAAGCTCTAAACCAATCACGCCTGCACCAATAATGCCCAACCGTTCTGGAACTGAAGAAAACTCTAAAGCGCCGGTAGAATCAACAATGATATCGTCCACTAGGGGCGCTGGCGGAATAGCAATGGGCACTGATCCTGCCGCTATAATAATATGTTCGCCTTGATAAATAGTCTGCTCGCCTGCCGTATTGATCACTTCAACCTGTTTATTCGCTAATAACTTAGCCGTACCAAAAATTGAATTAACTCCATTAGACTTGAATAAACCGGTAATACCGCCTGTGAGCTGCGAGACAATTTTATCTTTTCGTGCCAGCATTTTTTTAATATCGATAGTAACTGATTCTGAATTGATGCCGTGGATAGCGAAGTCTTTCTTTGCATCAACATATTTATGACTCGAATCAAGCAAAGCTTTAGACGGAATACAACCCACATTTAAGCAGGTACCACCGAGTTTTGACTCGCCTTTATCGTCTACCCACTTTTCTATACAAACTGTTTTTAAACCCAACTGGGCGCAGCGAATAGCAGCTACATAACCGGCAGGACCGGCACCGATGACGATAACTTGATAATCTTCGGACATAATCTTTATTCCATTCATCTACATGTGATTTGAATTATAAGGGGACTGCAACTCATCCAAAGATGAGTTGCAGAAAATTCAAGGTAACTAAAAAGCGCCTAGAGCTCGAGTAAGATCCGCGCCGGATCTTCAATCATTTCTTTGATGGCCACTAAAAACTGAACCGCTTCTTTACCATCTATCAATCGGTGGTCATAAGATAAGGCCAAGTTCATCATCGGCAAAATTTTCACCTCACCATTAACCGCCATTGGTCTATCTTGAATTTTATGCATCCCTAGAATACCTGTTTGTGGTGGATTCAAAATCGGCGTCGACATCAAGGAACCAAACACACCGCCATTAGTTATCGTAAAGGTACCACCGGTCATATCGTCGATGCTCAATTTACCGTCTGCCGCCTTACCCCCAAATTCTCGAATTTTACTTTCGATACTCGCTAGACTCATGCTGTCAGTATCGCGTAATACTGGTACGACTAAACCTCGATCACTGGAAACAGCGACGCCAATATCATAATAGCCATGGTAGACAATATCTTGCTCATCTATCGAGGCGTTGACTGCAGGAAAACGCTTAAGCGCTTCTGTTGCAGCTCGAACGAAAAACGACATAAAACCTAAACGGGTGCCATTATGCGTTTTCTCGAACTGTGCCTTATACTTGGCTCTTAGCTCCATCACAGGCTGCATATTGACTTCATTAAAGGTGGTCAGCATCGCAGTTGTTTGGGTAGCATTTAACAGCCGTTCAGCCACCCTAGCCCGTAAACGCGTCATAGGAACACGTCGTTTGGTTCGATCACCCGAAAACTCGGCCTCAGCAATTGCAGTTGGCGCCGATGGCGTATCTTTAACTGCTTCTGCGGGTATGGTCTTACGCTGTTCAATGACGGCTTGTACGTCCTCTTTAGTCACCCTGCCGGCTTTTCCAGTACCAGTTACTTCGTCACTTTCAACTTTATTTTCAGCCATCATTTTTTTCGCCGCAGGACTGATAATAAGCTCGGCATTGCCT
>CENX01113460.1_pt1 | contig 15542 bp, 15 predicted proteins | sample 361321 | NCBI WGS metagenome assembly CENX01 (sample SAMEA2619678, study PRJEB7988) | marine metagenome | isolation source: saline water (ENVO:00002010), including | reverse complement strand
TTCTTAAATAACATGATGTTTTTGGAGAGCGAAAAATTATTAGCACGTTATGTAGCACGATTATAGTTTTAAGAACTTTCTACTAAGAGTTAATATAAATATTTTCAGATAATACTAGTTGTTATAATTCACATTGCTAGCTCTGAACCACCTTACAACTCATATACTGGTTGAAAATCTTCTAATTCGTAATTTATACCAATAGCTATATTTGTATCTTTATAATATTTTATTATTAAGTCATAAGAGAATGATTGGAGAGAATGTGGTATCAGATAAAAATTTAAATGTGTCTTATTTAGACATTATTGAGGGAAGTTCGGAAGCAACATACAAAATTCAAACACACGCAGATGGTCCTTCAGGAAAAATCCCTTTTACTCCTGAAATACTAATAAATGAACCAAGTGGTAATCATTTTGGGTTAACTCAAAATGCTGGTATGGGGTGGAATCCTAGTGAGTTATTAAGAAAGCAATTTTTGATTCTTTCTACCAGTGGAGGTTTAAAAAATAAAGACGGAGAACCAATAGCATTAGGCTTTCATACTGGTCATTGGGAACTATCATCTCTTGTTGAAAATGCTGCAAATACTATAAATGAAATGGGAGGGCTGCCATTTTCAGCTTATTGTTCAGATCCGTGTGATGGTAGAACTCAAGGAACTACCGGCATGTTTGATTCATTGCCTTACAGAAACGATGCTGCAAAAGTATTTAGAAGAATAGCTAGATCCTTACCCACGGCAAAAGCTGTTATGGGAATTGCTTCATGTGACAAAGGTTTACCTGCTATGATGATGGCTTTGGCTGGCATGAAAGACAAACCTTCAATAATCGTACCAGGGGGTTCTACATTGGCTCCTAAAAATGGTGAAGATGCAGGAAAAATACAGTCTATAGGTGCAAGATTTGCACAAGGAGAAATTTCTCTTGACTACGCTCAAGATATGGGATGTAGAGCATGTGCATCTCCAGGCGGAGGTTGCCAATTTTTAGGAACAGCTGGAACTTCCCAAGTTATTGCAGAGTCTTTGGGAATAGCCCTTACCCACTCAGCATGTACTCCGAGCGGTACTCCTGCTTGGGCGAATAATGCTAAAAGATCTGCAAAAGCATTAATGAATTTAGAAAATGAAAAAATATCGATTGAAAAAATCCTTACCGACAAAGCATTTGAAAACGCAATGGTGCTTCATGCAGCATGTGGAGGCTCAACTAATTTATTACTACACTTACCTGCTATAGCCCATGCAGTTGGGAGAAGAAGAATGACTGTTGATGATTGGGCAAGAGTTAACAGCTATGTTCCAAGATTAGTTGATGTTCTTCCTAACGGGCCAGTAGGATATCCCACAGCTCAATTTTATGCAGCCGGTGGAGTACCTGAAGTAATGCTTAACTTAAAAAAATTAGGATTATTGAATTTAGACGAAATGACAGTTACTGGAAAAACTTTAAGAGAAAATCTTGAATGGTGGGAAGAATCAGATAGAAGAAAATATGTTAGAAATTTTCTATCAGAAAATGATAAAGTTGATCCCAATAATGTCATAATGAGTAAATCTAATGCAACTCTTAAAGGTTTAACATCTACTGTAACTTTTCCATTAGGAAATATTGCACCAGAAGGATCTGTTATCAAATCTACTGCAATTGATCCTGAAGTAATAGATGATGATGGAGTTTATAGAAATACTGGCTTTGCAAGGGTTTTCAATTCTGAAAATGATGCAATGAGATCAATAAAGTCAACAGGCCCGGATAAATTAAAAAGAGGAGAAATTTTAGTTATAATTTGTGGAGGTCCAAACGGGACAGGAATGGAAGAAACTTACCAAATTACCGCTGCCCTTAAGCATCTTTCATACGGTAAAGAAATAGCTTTACTTACTGATGCAAGGTTTTCAGGGGTATCAACTGGAGCATGTATTGGACATATTGGTCCTGAAGCTTTAGCTGGTGGCCCTATAGGATTACTAAAAGAAGGTGATCTAATAGAAATAATTATTGATACAAAAAAATTAAATGGATCGGTCAATTTAGTAGGTGAAGATGGAGATAATAAAGGAAAAGAATGGGGAGATAAAGAATTAGGTCAAAGAAGTGCATTTTTAGAAATTAAGGCAAATAAAAATTTACCAGACGATACAAGGCTTTGGGCTGCACTACAAGATGTTAGTGGAGGAACTTGGGGTGGATGTGTTTATGATGTTGATAAAATTATAGAAACGCTAAAAGCAGGAAAAGAAGCTCTAAAGAAAAAATAAAATGTCAATAAAAATTATACCTGTCGATAAATCAAACATATTTGAATGGAGAACATCTGTAAGGACTGTCTTTGGAGATATCCCTAAAAAAGATGTAGTCAAACGAATGGTTAATGATAGATTTATGATTGATTTTGAAACTTGGAATCAACCGAGTGATAGATTATTAGCAGCATTTGATACAGATATAAATAAAATAGTTGGAACAGGAGGAGCTGATAAATACTCAATATCAGTCCCTGGAGGTAACTCCATAAGTATGGCTGGAATTGCATTTATGGGGACATTACCAACTCATAAACGAAAAGGTATTTTTTCGTCAATGATGAATAAGCTTCATTGCCAAGCAAAAGAAAGAGGAGATTCAATAGCAGGTTTGTGGGCATCTCAGTCATTACTATATAGTAGATTTGGATATGGGCTCGCAACAATTAGGGAGGATTGGCAAATCAATTCAAATCATGCCAATTTATCAAAAGCAAAGAATGATTCAATTCGATTTGAATTAGTAGACAAAAATACAGCTTTAGAAGAAATTCCAAAAATTTATGACATATTTAGGACATGCCAAAATGGAGCAACTGATAGGACTCAGGGATATTGGAATTATATGCTTTATGAAGATGAGCAAACAATGTATAACAAGTCAGGAAATAGTGGTTTCTTTTTTGTTATTGCCTATAAAGACAATAAACCCTCAGGTTATGCATTTTATAATTTTGATAAAGAATCAGGCGTTGCTCATGAGGATGATAAAGGAACATTAAGAGTTGAAGAAATAATTTCTATAGATAGAGAAACTAATAATGCACTATGGCACTACATTTTTGGTGTCGAATTAGTAGAAGAGATAACATTTAATAGAAGAGCTCCCAATGATTCCCTTTATTTGATGCTAGAAAATCCCAGAAAATTAAAAAGAGATACAATTGATGGACTATGGGTCAGAATAATTGATCCCATATCAATGCTTGAAAGTCGAACCTATAATTATAAAGGGAATATTACTATTAGCATTTCAGGTCAAAACCAAAAAGATATTGAAGGTACTTATCTGATTGAAACAGATGGAACAAATACAGAAGTAAAAAAAGTAAAAAATAAACCAGATATTTATATGAGACCTTCAGATTTAAGCTCTATATATTTTGGAGGAACTTCCCCTGGTGAACATTTTCAAGCAGGAAATATAGATGTAGATGATCATAATTCTCTAAGAAAATTAACAAAAATGTTTTTTGTAGAGCAAAATCCTTGGTGTAACACAGATTTTTAAGAAAAAACTATGAATAATAATATATTTAGAATAGATGGAATGACCTGTGATGGGTGTGTATCTACAATTAAAACTAAGCTCGAACTAGAAAATGATATTTCTAAAGCTAATATTACATTAGATGACAGCAGACTAGAGCTTTTTTCCGATAGAAATTATGAAATTTCTGAACTTAATAAAATATTAAGTTCTGTTGGAGACTATAACGTTTCAAATAACTCAAAAAATGAAAAAAATATAATTATGAGTTACTTTAGTACTTATAAACCAATTTTTATAACTTTAGGCTTAGTTCTACTACTCACTGCAATTTCATTTTATAATACTGAAAATACCATGGATGGGTTCTTAAGATTTTTTATGGGTTACTTTTTTATAATTTTTTCTTTTTTAAAATTACAGAATGTTAAACAATTTGCTATTTCTTTTTCTAATTATGATCCCATAACAAAAAGATTTTTTAAATTCGGAATTATTTATCCTTTTCTTGAATTAATATTAGGAATATTTTTTCTTACAGCAACATTACTTTTATTTTCAAATATAGTGACATTATTTATCTTAATTCCACAAAGTATAGGGATATTTAAAAAATTGAAAAATAATCAGGCGATAGATTGTGCATGTCTTGGATCATCTTTTAATGTACCTCTATCAAATCTTACAATTATAGAAAATTCATCAATGTGTCTTATGGCTATATATTTTATATCCGTTAGTATAATTTAATTATGAGTTTATTAAATCATTCATTTGTACTTCCAGTTTCTTGTTCTATAGGATTAATACAATCTAGAAATCTTAATGAAACAGTTACAAAAGATGTTTATGTTTACGACACTGGTATCAAAAGAAAAAAAGAAATATCTAATCTTGGATTTTCATTTATTTCTAATTTTGATGAATTTCATAACTCAGTAAATAATAGACAAAGAATCAATTTAATTTAGGAGGAAAAAATGAGCAGATTACAAATAATGATGATAGAAATTGGGGCCTTATTAATCCTATCTTTTATAATCAGGTTAGTTATAAATGGCTTAGGGGTAGAAGAAGGTATGTTTTCTAGATGGTTCCCAATACTAGCGGCACTATTGATTGTTTACTCTATAAGGTTTAGAATAAGAAAAAAAATATTAGGCTCTAAGAATATAAATAATGACAACGAAAAGCAAAACTAAAAAAGAAGAAATTGGGCACTTATTAAGAAGGGTGTGTTTTGGAGGATCAAAAAAAGAAATAGATTTATTATCTAAAAAAGACTTTGAAGATGCTGTAGATTTTCTGTTAGATAATGAAGATAAAAACCCTGTTCCTAAAGACCTATTAAGACGCTATCAAATAGATCTATCAGATGTTAGAAGCGTAAATAGTTCGGGAGCGTTTTGGATGTATAGATTAGCTCATTCCAAATTTCCTTTTGATGAAAAAATTGCATTATTTTGGCATAGAGTATTTGCAACGGGACAGCACAAGCTTATTCAAGGAAAAGTAATGACATCTCAAATTGAGATGTTTAGAGATCATGGGTTGGGAAGTTTTGAAAATATTCTAATTCAATTATCGAAAGATCCTGCAATGATAATGTGGTTAGATAATCAAGATAATCATAAAAATAACATAAATGAAAATTATGGAAGAGAAATTTTAGAATTATTTTCTATGGGTGTCGGAAGTTACTCTGAACAAGATATAAAAGAATGCTCAAGAGCTTTCACTGGATGGACAGTAGAGAATATGCCATACATGGCTATTAAGATGCGTAACAATACTGCCAGGCCCTATAATTACGTCGCATGGCAATTTAAGTTTGATGAAAATGATCATGATTTTGGAGAAAAAGAATTTTTAGGTGAAACAGGTAACTTTAATGGGGACGATGTAATAAAAATCATTTGTAAGCAAGAATCTACTGCAAGATATCTAGCAAGGCATTTGTATCATTTTTTCATTAAAGATGAGTTACCAGTTCCTCAATGGCCACATAAAAAACCCTTAGATGAAGATGTGATAGATTTTATTGTCAATTCTTACTTCAAACATTCTTATAATATCAAAGAGATTCTTAGAGACCTATTTAAGTCAAAATACTTTAGAAACGAAGAGATAATAAACAGCAGAATAAAAAGTCCGGCAGAATTAGTAGTGAATGCAGTTAGGTTATCAGGAGGCTTTGAAATTCCTTCTGAAGAAGTTTACGAAGCAACTATCAGCTCAGGTTTAATGGGGCAACCATTATTAAATCCTACTTCGGTGGAAGGATGGCAGGGTGGAGAGGAATGGATAAATACAGGTTCTGTGGTGCAAAGAATTAATTTTGCTGCTGATTTCTTAGGGAATTCTGAAAAAAAATTGATTAAAAATATTATGGATAAAGAACCTAACAAGAAAAATTTATTAGAGATTTGTCTAGAAGAATTGGGATATATAGAACTTCACTCAACTACTAAAGATGTGTTGTCTGACCATATCAATGATAAAGATCTTGTAATAAATGAAGAATCTATTTCCATTGTTATTAAATTAATCTCTTCATCAAGAGAATTTCAAATGACTTAATGAAAAAACTTAACGAAAAAATTAATATCGAATATTCTCACTCTGTAGGTTTTACAGCAGATGTGGGAGGGAGAGGCTTCCATCTACCTAGAGACCTAGCCATAAACAGTAAAAATAAAGTTTATGTTGTAAATAGAAGCGGAGCATTTCATACTGTAGGACTAAGAATTTCTATGCTAGATATAGAAAATAATTATTTTGGAGAATTTTCCAAATTTGGAAAAAATCCAGGTGAACTCTATTGGCCCTGTTCATTAACATTTGACTCAAAAGACAATGTTTATATTACTGACGAGTACACTCATACTATTTCAGTTTTTAATCCAGAAGGAGATTTTATAAAACGTTGGGGTGTTAAGGGTGAGAAAGAAGGAGAACTAAACTTTCCTTCTGGCATAACTAGTGATGAAAATGACCTGCTTTATATAGCTGATAACTTAAATAATCGAATTCAAGTTATGACTACAGAGGGTGATTTTGTAAAAACTTGGGGTGAAGAAGGTAACCAGCTAGGTAATTTTGATAAACCTTGGGGTATAAAAATAATCAATGAAAAAGTTTTAGTTGCAGACTGGAGAAATGATAGGATTCAAATATTTGATAAAGATGGTGTTTTCGTAGATACATTTGGAAAATCAGGAAATAAAGAAGGTGAATTATTTAGACCTTCAGATGTTACTCAAGATGAAAATGGATTTTATTATGTTTCAGATTGGGGGAATCAAAAAATACAAATTTTTGATGAAAACTTTGAATATTGTGGTTTCTTAAGAGGGGAATCAACTCTTTCAGAATGGGCAAAAGAATATATTAATGCAAATATTGATGAAAAAGAAGCTAGGAAAACCTTTGTTCCTGTAATACCAATAGATGATGTAGAACCCCATGAAGAGTCAGCTAGAATAGAATCATATTTTTGGGATCCCACTTCAGTCGTCATTGATAATAATAAAAATCTTTTAATACTAGATTCAAATAGAAATAGAATACAGATTTATAAGATAAATTAGGAGAAAGTTATGACAAAAAATGAAGAAAAAGTTCTAGTAACAATTCAGCTTTCTGGAGGGAATGATTACTTAAATTGTATAGTCCCTTGGGAAAATCCTATATATCGAGACTCAAGAAAAAATATAATGTTAAGTGACGAAAAAATAATTCCTTTGGATAATAAGTTGGGACTTAATCCTGGAATGGGAATTATGAAAAAATTTTATGAAGAAGGAAACTTAGCTATTATTCATGGTGTTGGTTATCCTACTCCAAATCGATCTCATTTTAGATCAATGGATATTTGGCATACCGCGGAACCAAATAAAGTTGGATCAAAAGGATGGCTAGGACAAGCTATAAAAGATCTAGATCCAAACAGTGAAAATGTTGTAACTGCAGTAAATTTCAGTGAATATTTACCAAGAGCCTTGGTAGCTCCAGATGTTCCTGTTACTTCAGTTGGAGATATAGAAAACTATGGTTTATTTACTTCAATTTCAGATGAAGATAATAAAACAAAAGCCATGGACACATTTAAAAGATTTTATAGCCCCGTTATGGGTAATGACTTTACAATGAATTACCTCGGTAAAACAGGATTAGATGCAGCTAAAGGTATAGATATAATCAATGAAGCTCCAAAGCTTTATAAATCAAATATTGAATATCCTGATACAAACATAGCAAAACAATTAAAAGGGGTGGCCCAGGTTCATTTTGCAAATTTTGGAACAAGAATTTTTTATGTAAATCATGGAGGATTTGATACGCATACCAATGAAGTAGTTTTGCAGGAATATTTATGGCATCAACTTTCAGATGCATTAAGTTCATTCTTTCAAGATTTAGAAGAACATAATAAAGGAAAAGAAGTCTTAGTATTTATTTTTTCTGAATTTGGAAGAAGGGTTGATGACAACGGAACAGGAACTGATCATGGATCAGGAGGGGTTTCATTCTTGATTGGGAAAAGTGTTAAAGGAGGTCATTATAATGAATATCCTTCTTTAGATCCTAGTGAAAGAGTTGAAGGTGACCTGAAATTTAACTTTGATTTTAGAGGTTTATACTCTGATATTTTAGAAGATTGGCTATCAATTGAAGCTAATGAAATTGTGGGTGGAAATTTTGAAAAAATAAAACCATTTATATAAGAAAGAAAAATGAATGAAAAAAAATTTATTATTCCTAATGGTTGACCAAATGCACGGTCAGGTACTTGATGAAAACAATCCTTGCATAACTCCTAATTTAGATAAATTAGCTAAAAGAGGAGTGAAATTTAATAAAGCTCACACAGCAAACCCTGTTTGTTCTCCTGCAAGAGCAAGCATAATGACAGGTTTATTGCCTCATAATCATGGTGTTACTACAGTTACCCATACAGTAGATGAGGATCAATCAAACTTAAGAAGAGAAAAAGAACATTGGGCACAAAGACTAAAGGAAGATGGTTATAACACTGCTTATTTTGGCAAATGGCACGTTGAAAGAAGTAATAAGTTAGAAGAATTTGGATGGGATACTTATGCATTAATAGACGGGGTATCAACTGAGTATATTAATGCCAATAAAAAGCATAAAGATAGTATAGATAAAATGCAACCTCATTTATTTATAGATAACCCTCCTGGATATAAAACAACTCCTTTCTATGGAGTATCGAACATCCCAACTGAAGAAAGAGTACTAGGATTAGTTTCAAACAAAGCAAAGAAATTTCTAAAGGAAGAAAAAGATGATAAGCCTTGGGCATGCTTTATTTCCGTAATAGAACCGCATGATCCTTTTATTTCATCTAAAAAATTCTACGACATGTATGAAAATATAGAATTGAAATTACCTAAATCTTTTAATGATGATTTCAAAGATAAACCCAATATATATAAAAGGGGAAAAAAAGTATTTGAAAATATGACAGAACAAGATCATATTGAGTCAATAAGAAATTATTATGCAATGATCACAGAGATAGATCACGAGTATGGAAAAATAATTGACATGATTGAAGAAAATGGAGATCTAGATAATACTATTATTATTTTCACCTCAGACCATGGAGAAGCCTTGTCATCTCATGGGATTTATGCAAAAAACTTAGCAGCTTTTGAAGAAATTTATAGAATCCCAATGATTATTTCTGGCCCAGAAATTCAAAAAAATAAAATCTCAGAAGACCTTATAACTAGTATGGATCTATGTCCTACAATTTTAGATCTATTGAGTTCTAAAGAGATAGAAAATATAGACTCAAATTCTTTTAAAAGAATTTTATGTACTGATGAAGTAAACACAATTAATAAATGCTTTGCTGAATACGATGGAACAAGGCTCCAACTGAAACAAAGAGTTCTGTGGTATAAAAATCTAAAATATATATTTAACGGTTTTGATTTTGATGAATTATACGACTTGGAGGTAGATCCTGATGAGATTGTAAATCTTATTGATTCAGAAAAATATAAAAAAGAAAAGAAAGAAATAATTCAGTTATATTGGCAAGAATTAAAGAAAAACGGAGATCATAGCATCCTTAACCTAGATAATAATCCTGTTATGAAAATCATTGAATTTGGACCTAATGAGTAAAAGAATATGAAAAAAATATTAATAACAGGCGCAAATGGATACGTTGCATCAAGGATAATTCCTCATCTTGAAAAAAAATATGAGCTTACATTAGTTGATATTGAATTTAATAAAAAATTTAATTCAAAAATTATTAAAATGAATCTATCAGATTCATCGGTTGAAGATATTGAAAAAATCGTAAAAGGACATCAATCTATTATTCATCTTGCATATATAAGGCCTGATCATGAAAGAAATTCTAAAAATACAAATAATGAATTAAATTCATTTGATCAAGAAAATAGAAATGTAATTATGGCAAATAAAATTTATAAAGCTGCGCTTACTCAAAATATTGATAGAGTTGTAGTGGCTTCATCCAATCACGCTGCTGATTGGTACGAACACCATGAAATTCATGAAAAAAAATTAGATCTTGTAAATACTAATATGATTCCTTATTCAGATAATTTTTATGGTTGGGCGAAAGCTTCATATGAACTATTATCTTTACCTTATGCATCAGGAAAATTTGGTAGAAAAATAGAGTTTGTACATGTACGAATAGGTTTTCCAAGAGAGATAGATGAATCTCTTCAAAATAATAAGTTTATATCCAATAAAAATGGCGAGGGAATTAGAAATATAAAGCGCCATCTAGGTGCTTATATAAGTCAAAATGACCTGAGTAATTTATTTGATAAATCTCTATCAGCTGAAGAGATAAAAGGTGATCTACAAGATGTTCCCTTTTTAGTTGTTTATGGAGTAAGTGATAATACTAGACGATTTTGGTCTCTTGAATCTGCAAGAAAAAATCTAAATTTTTACCCTAAAGATGACTCTGAAAAAAAGTTTCAATCCTTTATAAAAAGTTATGAAAAAACAGATGAATGGGAAGGAAAGCTAGGATAAGCAATCTTAGACTTTTGAATTATCATATTATAGAATTAAGTATTGAAATGCCTAAAGATGGCATAACTTTTATAATCAAGGAGATATGATGAAAAAATTAGTAATTTTATTCACTTCTGTTCTTTTTGTGCTAACAGCTTGTTCAAGTGGAGGAGCAAAAATTGGTACTTTAATGGACGAAACTGGAGACTTAGGAGCTTATGGTCCCCCTATTCAAAATGGTGTTGATCTAGCCGTGAGTTTAATTAATGATGCTGGTGGAGTTAACGGTGGTGATGTAACTGTTGTCCACGCTGATAGTGGAACAAGCCCTAACGTTGCTACTGAAGCAGCAGGTAAGTTGATTGAAATAGATAAAGTTGGTGGTATAGTTGGTTCATTATCCAGTGGAGTAACTATGGCTGTAGCAGAGGCAAAAAGTATTCCTGCTGGAATGGTTATGATTTCGCCTGCTTCTACAAGTCCTGCAATTTCTGTACTAGACGACAACGATACAGTATTTAGAACCACTGTATCTGATGCAGCTCAGGGTGTTGTTTTAGCTAGAATGGCAAAAAGATTAGGTTATGAACATTGTTCAACTATATATGTAAATAACCCTTATGGTGAAGGATTAAATAATATTTTTACTTCAACATTTGAAGAAGAAGGCGGTCATTGTGAGGCTGAAATTCCTCATGAGCAAGAACAACCTTCTTATAAGTCAGAAATAGATAAAGCTATTACTGATCATGAACCAGACGTAATTATTGCAATGAGTTATCCAAAATCAGCTGCTGTTTATCTTAGAGAGCTTATAGAAAGTGGTTACACTGGAGACTTTATGTTTGTTGATGGAACAAAAAATCAAGAAATGTTTGACGAGCTAGGTGCTGATAAATTTGAAGGTATGATGGGTACTGCACCCGGAGCACCTGATTCAGATGCAAAATCAACTTTTACTTCACTTTACGAAGGCAAATATGGAGAATTACCCACAAATCCATTCATTGGAGAAGGTTTTGATGGTGCAATCCTACTAGCATTGGCTATGGCTAAATCGGGAACTGACACAGTAGATGGTGACTCTTTACGTTTTGTAGCAAATGCCCCAGGCGAGAAAGTTGGACCTGGAGATATGGCTAAAGCTTTAGAACTGATAAATGATGGAAAAGATATTGATTATGTTGGTGTTGCAGGTGATCAAGAAATTGATGCAAACGGTGATGTAAGCAATACTATTGAAGTATGGACTATTGAGGATGGAAAAATAACTTCAACTGGAAGATTTGAATCCCCATAAAAATATTTTAGATTTTTTGAGTAATTCCTGCTATTTGGCAGGGATTACTCCGTTGGGTTTATACAATTGAAATATTATTATTATCATCCCTACGAATACAAATCTTAAATTTGCATCACTCAGAAATCCTGGTAAAAATTGAGTAAATGTCCAAATCCCCCACATTAAAAATGCTCCAAAAATAGCACCTCTATTGTTACCACTGCCTCCTACCATCAGCATACTCCAAATAATAAAAGTAGCTAACATTGGTTCAAAGGTAATCGGGTCAATAAATCTTTTACCGTGAGTAAATAATGCTCCACCAATACCCATAATTCCTGCTCCAAATGCAAATGCTTCTACTTTAAATTTTAGGACATTTTTACCGCTTGAAATCATTGTATTTTCGTTATCTTTAATGCCTCTCAAAACTCTCCCCCATGGGGAATTAGTAGCTCTTTCCGCAATTATATAAACAATAAAAAGTGTAATCATTACTACTACAAAATAAATATAATCATAATTACTTCTATCAATGAAATCAAATGGGCGAGGTATAGAGTAGAGCCCTCTTGTTCCATTAGCAAGCCAACTCTCATTTACAAATATTATTCTTAAAGTTTCAGCCAAACCAAGTGTAACCAAAGCTAAATAATCTTCTTTTAGCCTAATGGTTATGAAGGCTAATGGAATTGCTACTAAGGCACAAATAATTGCCGACAAAATCAGTATAATTGGAAACCAAATATCAAATCCTAATATAGTAAGTTGAGATAAATTACCTCCCCATAAATAGTCCTCATATTTTTCAAGGCTTGGAGGAGGACTTGAAATTATAGCAGCTGCATATGAACCTAATAAGAAGAATGATGCAATCCCTATATTAAAAAGACCAGTATGTCCCCAATGTATATTAAGGCCCACAGAAAAAACAGAATAAATTCCACTCATTATCAAAAACCCAATTAAGAAATAAAGTATGGAATCCATTAGAATTGCCTTCCTTTTAAACCCAAAATTCCATTAGGTCGTAATAGCAAAACAATTAATAAAACCAAAAAATAGACAGCGGGTTTATATGATGGATTTATCCAACCTGTCGCAATTTCTCCAGTAATTCCTATTAATAACCCTCCCATCAAAGCTCCAATTGGATTACCTATTCCTCCTACAATAACTGCTGCAAATAGTGGAATTAAGATTTTCCAACCCATTACTGGAGTTATAATAGCTTGTTGCATACTTATAAGTATTCCTGAGGTAGCAGCTAAAATCCCTCCAATAAACCAAATATATAGAATTATTCTTTCAGTATTTATTCCAGTAACTCTTGCAAGGTCAGGATTATCTGATGTTGCTCTTATTGCTTTTCCTAATTTCGTTTTAAATAATACAAAATAAAAAGCTAAAGCAATTATGAATGCCACAATTGCACAAAAAAACATATCAGGAGGAATTTTTATCTTGAAAGGTAGGTCCCAAAAAAGTTTTGATTCCCTTGGAAAACTTCGAGAGTCCGTTCCCCAAATAAATTGAATAAGTCCTCTAAGTCCCACGGCTAAACCTAAAGAAGTTAGAGCAATCGCTGCCGGAGCAGCTCCAAAATCTCTAAGTTTTTTATAGATTAATTTGTCAAATAAAACTGCTAAAAATCCAATAAATATCACTGTGAAGGGTATTACTACAAGTAATTCATACTTAAATGTAAATGGACCAACTGATGCTGACTGATCACTGTTAGGAAAGAAAAATAAAAGTAAAGCTAATGCTACATATGAGGATAGGGTCATAAAATCTCCATGTGCCATGTTGGCAAATTTTAAGTTTCCGTAGATAAGAGATAAGCCAATTGATCCCAATGCATATAAAGAACCTATTAGAACACCATTAACAAATAGCCAAGGCTTCAAGATAGATAAAATTAAGATAATCCAAAATAAAACCACAATAGTTTTATTTTCAAAAATCAAATCTATATATTTCAAAATTTATCCTCCTAGATAAAGCTTAGATATTTCTTTATCACTTAATATTTTATAAGCATCATCTTCCATAACTTTTTCTCCAAAAGAAAAAACTACCCCATAATCTGAAACTGATAATGCCTTTCTTGCATTTTGCTCAACTAATAAAACTGAAAGCCTAGATTTTTTCAATGAGATAATATTTTCTAATACTTCGTCAACAATAATTGGAGACAATCCTGCAGTGGGTTCATCAAGCATAATTATCTTTGGGTCAAGCATCAAAGCTCTGGATAAAGCAAGCATTTGTCTTTGCCCCCCTGATAAATTAGATGAGGAATCTGAAAGTTTATCTCTTAAATCCGGAAACATTTCGAGAACTTTTTCTAAATTATTTTTGTATTCTTCTGAATTTAGAATATATCCTCCCATTTTTAGATTATCCTCAACGGATAATGAAGGAAAAATATTTTCAGATTGAGGGACATATCCTAAACCAATTTTAGAAAGTTCAAAAGTGTTGAGTTCAGTAACGTCTTCACCAAATATATCTATATTACCTTCTACCGGATTTATAATCCCTGAAATGGATTTAAGAAATGTCGACTTTCCACATCCATTTGGACCTATTATTGTCTTTATTGAAGATTCATAAAGATTTAAATTAATATTTCTTATAATTATCTGCTCACCATAACCTGCTGATATATTATTAGCTCTTAAGACTATATTTTCTTCATTCATTTTGACCATAACCTAAATATGAATTTAATACTTTTGGATTTTTTTGAATTTCTTCGGGAGAACCTTTTACCAACGTTTCTCCTTCTGCCATAACTATTATTTCATCTGAAATTGACATTATAAAATCCATATTGTGTTCAATAATTAAAAAATCTACTTTTTGTTTTTTATTTATGTCTAAAATAACTTTTGATAAATTTTTTATTAAAGTAGGATTGATTCCAGCAGCAGGTTCATCCAATAAAATAAGCTTTGGATTCATCATTAATATCCTTCCTAACTCTAATAGTTTTTTTTGTCCAGTTGAAAGATTTTCTGCTTTTTCATTCATTAAGTGAGTTAATCCCACTATTTCAAGATTTTTTTCAGCAAGAGTTAGGGTATTTTTTTCAAAATTTTTAGATTTAGATCGATTAATCCATCCAAATAATAAAGATTCACCAGGATGATGCATAGGAGAAACTAATAAATTATCAAGAACTGACATATTTTTTAATTCTCCAGGTATTTGAAATGTTCTGACAATACCTAGATCTACAGTTTTTTGGGGGGATGAAAAAGAAATATCTTCGTCATTAAAGTATATAAAACCATCATCAATTTCTGAGAATCCTGTTATCAGATTGAATATTGTGGATTTCCCCGCTCCATTTGGCCCAATTAGACCAGTTATCTTACTTGAGGACACCTCAAAATCTACACCATTAACAGCCTTTACTCCTCCAAAATGCTTGTGAACATTTTCAAGTTTCAAAAGAACTTCAGAAGACATAATTAGTCTTCTGTTACTTCAGTCGTACTACCGCTAACAGTGATGGTAATATGAGACATTGTTGTATTTTCTTTAGCGCCATGCCAATGATTTTCTCCCGCATTAATTAATACCATGTCTCCCTTGGTAACATTAAGTTCAACTTCTTCATTACATACCATGCCTTCCCCTTCAGTAATTATCAATATCTGATCTCCTGAATGAATATGAAATTT
>CENX01059029.1_pt1 | contig 15542 bp, 13 predicted proteins | sample 361321 | NCBI WGS metagenome assembly CENX01 (sample SAMEA2619678, study PRJEB7988) | marine metagenome | isolation source: saline water (ENVO:00002010), including | reverse complement strand
TTGCGTGACCACCTAAAGGAACATTGTTCGCAATAATTACATTATTTCCTATCCTGCAATCGTGAGCGATGTGAGAAGAAATCATAAATAAACAGCTATTACCAATCACCGTTTTACCTCCACCACCTACTGTTCCTGGATTAATTGTTACATATTCTCTAATTTTATTATTATCTCCAATAATTAAATTTGTTGGCTCGCCATTATACTTTAAATCCTGCGGGTCATTTATTGAAACAAACGGATAAATTTTATTTCCTTTACCAATTTTAGTGTTTCCTGAAATATTAACATGTGATTGAATTACAGTGTTTTCCCCAATCTCAACATTAGGACCTATTACACAATATGGACCTATCTGAACGTTTTTATGTAATTTTGCTTTTGAGTCTATGATTGTGGTTTTATCTATCATTTATTTTCTCTGATAAAATTTTTTAAATCTTTAGCTGGATAACCCATGACTCTTGAGTTATCTGGAATATTTTTTATAACACCACTACCACCACCTATCTGAACATTGCTTCCGATTTTAAGATGTCCAGAAATGCCAGCTTGTCCTCCAATCATTACATTATTACCCAATGATGAACTTCCTGCAAATCCTACCTGACCAGCAATAATACAGTTTTCACCTATTTTAACATTATGAGCTATATGAATTTGATTATCTAAATATGTATTTTTACCAATAATTGTATTTGATAAAGAGCCCCTGTCTATTGTTGCACCACATCCAATCTCTACATTATCTTCAATTATTACTATACCAATTTGTGGGTATCTAATGTTTAATTTTTTATCTGGAAAAAAACCAAAACCTTTTTTCCCTATTATGCTACCGTCAAGGATATGAACATTGTTTTTAATTAGTGAATTTCTAATAATAACATTTGATCCAATAGAGCAATTATTACCAATAGAAACATTTTTTTCTAAAATCGTATTGTGACCAATCGAACAATCAGAGCCAATTTTAACATTTTTACCAATTAACACATTTTTTCCAAATTTAACCTTTTCTTTAAATTTAGTAATATTAATATATTCGGCACTGTCATCAAAATTATCTACAACAGAGTCCGGATAAAATATTTTAGTAATTTGAGATGTGTGAAGTAAAATTTTATCCGAAATTATAGCTTCACAGGAATTTGGTAAATATGATTTTAAACTTTCTGAAGTAAAACAAAAAGAGGCACTGGTATTTTTTGCTATTTCAGAATATTTTTTAGAGTGAAAAAAAGTAATTTCCCCTTGTTTAGCTGAATTAAGATCTTTTACATCATTGATATTTTCAGATGAAAATTTTTGATTATCAAGATTAATAATTTTTAGTAAATTATTAATATCGTAAGGACCCGTTTTTTTAAAAAAAGGATGAGACATTAAAGCTTTAATACCAAAACCTAACTCAAAAGCTTATCAAGATTTATTGCTAATTATTTCCTATCAACAATAGTTGCAGACCATTGTGCATCAGCCATTTTTTTATCTTTAACAAAGGCTTCTCCTTTGTATTTCCAAACTCTTCCATGTGATCTTATTGCTTCAATATTTAATTCCAATTTACAATCTGGTAAAACAGGATTTCTAAATCTAGCTTTTTCAACGCTCATTAAAAAAACAAGTTTATTTTCATAAGTTGATTTATCTAAACCATGGGCAGTTAATGCTGCAGCAGCCTGACCAAATGCTTCAACAATTAAAACACCTGGCATAACGGGTTGTCCAGGAAAATGCCCTTGAACAAAAAAACTATCTTTTTTAACATTTACTATAGCCTTAGCTGAAAATAGCTTTTTTATTTCAGTTAATTGATCAATAAGTAGCATTGGTTCACGATGTGGTAATAAATTCCTAATTTGATCTTTATTTAAACTATCATTCATTGTTACTTAATTTCGATTTTTGTAATTTCGTTATCTACAATTTTCAATATTTCACTTGTAATATCTAAATCACCTTTGCCAACAACAATATTTTTTTTATCTATAATCATAGAAATCGAGTTCTTCTTTGAGTAATCTGATAAAATAGGATTTATTTTTTTTGCAAAGATTGAAAGGTATTTAATTCTTTTTTGTTGAATATCATTAATCATTTTTTTTCTTTCATTTTGAAAATCATTAATTTTTTTTTTTAGATTATTCACCTCTTTGTTAAACTCAGTCTCGCTAATAAGGTTTTTTTTGGATAAAAGTTCATTTTCCTTATTTTTTAAATCTTCAGATTTTTTTTTAAAATAATTATTATTTTTTTCTTGATTTTTATCTAAATCATTTCTGGCTAAAATTCCTGCTTTGGATTTTTGAATAACCAGATCAAGATCTACAAAAACTATATTTAGTTCTGCATAACTATAAGAAGTTAATAAAAGAATAAAAGATAATAAAAAAATTTTAAATTTTTTCATTAAAATGATGTTCCAATTTGAAATCTAAAACTTTCTGTTTTATCAGTATGTTTTTTTGTTATTGGTTGTGTAAATGTAAAACTTAATGGACCAATAGGTGTAGCAATATCAATTGATGTACCTAATGATGATCTAATTTTACTTGAATCGTTAATTGAGCTATCATAATCAACACCCCAAACATTTGCGGCATCTAAAAAAACAGATATATCAGTTGACTCAAAATTACTGAAGATCTGTGGAACTGAGGAAGAGAGTGTTACTGCAGTAGCATAATTTCCGCCAATGTAATCATTTTTGTCCATTGGTCCAATTTTTGCAAATTCAAATCCTCTCAATCTTCTAGATGGTACATACACCCTTTTAGAAACCCTTACATCATCCCCCGATAAAGAATTAGCAGCTCTTGACCAAAAAGCAAAACCAGTTCGAGTTTTATTTTCGAATTCATAATATTTATTAAATTCATATCCTGTAATAACTGCATTATCTTCACTCGTAATAGGAAAATCTTGTAAAAATTTACTTCTAATTCCATCTGAAGTTTTATAATTTTTATCTCTTAAATCGTAATCAAATGCATAGCCAAAAGTAGTATCAAAATAATCACCCTCTTGTTTTTGTAATGATGCGGTAGCTGAATCGTTAGTTTTTAATGTTTCATAACTTGTAGATATTGATGGTGAAAAAAATAAGTTTTCATACTGCTCGTATCTAGTTCCCAAAGATAAACCTTTAATACTTGTTTTGTAACCAGAGTCGCTCATTCTATCAATTTCTGTGCTTTGGGCTGAAAATGACAAAGCTCTACCAGTATTAGCAAAGTTTGGATTATCTACTGAGAATTCACCTTTAAACTCTTCATCGCTTATTGATAATGAAGCGCGCAACCCTATACCTTTCCCCAAATAGTTGTTTTCCTTAACGCCAGCACCAAAAGTAGTTCCACTGGTACCTACACCAGCTCCGGCAGTTATTTCACCTGTGGGTTTTTCTTCAACTATTATATCTACATCTTTTTTTTGACTATCTGATGTATCTTTAATTTTATAATTTACAGATTTAAAAAAATTAAGTGACCTAATTTTATTTATTCCTTTTTTAAAAAGAATTTCATTATATGGGTCACCTTCATCAACTATAACTTGCCCTCTTATTACATCTTCTCTTGTAATTGTATTCCCTAAAATATTAATTCTATTTACAAATAATTTCTTAGACTCATCAAAATAAATATCTAGATTTATTTTATTACCATCAGTCACTGTTTCAGTATATTTAGCATTAATAAATTTGAATTGAGATGTTAAGACATTTTTATCTATTTCTTTAAGTAATTTATTTATAGATCTTAAAGAATATTTTGTTTTCTCAATTTTAGATGCTTCTTTTTTTAAAGATTTAAAGTCACTAGAATCAAAATCATCAGGTAAATTTATATTTATTGATTTAAAATAAAATTTTTTTCCAGCCTCAATATTATATGTAAGGACAAACTCATTATCTTTTATAAAACTCGCAGTTGTACTTGTAATATTAACGTTATAATACCCTTTGTTAAGAAAGTAATTTTTAAGAAGTCTTTCATCTAACTCAATTCTTTTTTTATCAAAATATTTATTCTTTGAAATAACCTTCCAAAATTTTGCAGGCTCAGATACGATAAGTTCTCTTAATTTTCTATCTTTGAATACCTTATTTCCAGTAAACTTTATTTTCTTTATAATTGCTTTTTCACCTAAATTAACATCATATACTAAGTTAATTGTTTTATTTGAGTTTTCTACAATTTTTGATTTAACACTTACAAAATAATATCCAAATTGTTGTAACAAATTAGTTATATTTTCGAGGTCTTTTTCAGCTAGATACTCGACAAAAGAATACTTATTTTTTAAATTAAGATTGTCATATAGAAAATCTTTTAATTTATTTGCTTTAATACCAATAAATTTAACCTCTTGAATTATTGGATTTTCTATAATGTTTATGACTATCTTTCCATTATTAAATTCTATTTTAATATCATTGAAAAAATTTGTTTCATACAAATCTTTTAGAATAATATTAAGTTGGTTACTATTTAAGTTTTCACCTTTGCTTATATTTCCTAAAACTAATATCGTTTCATTCGATATTCTATCATTTCCATTAATTTCTATCTCTTTGATAATGTCTGCAACACTTTGAGTAGAAAAAAAGATAATTATAATAGCAAACAAAATGTTTTTAATATTATTCATATTTTTGAACATTACATATATCATGAGCGGTATTAAAAACATCATCCATTAAATTATAAATTTCCCTTAAATTACTTGGTTTTTTTAAGCGTGTATAAGAATATTTTTTCAAATTTATTATTTTAAAAACATATTGAGTTATTTGTAGAAATTTAATTTTACGCATTTTAAAGAACTCGACCAGAATATCATTAGAGGCAATTAGAACTGTATTAAATAAAGTAATATTTTTTGGAACTAATTTTAAAATCTTCACTGAAGAAAATCTCGAAACATCAACTTTTCTAAAATTTAAATTATTAAGTTTTTTGAAGTTTACTGATTTTTTAACATTGTTGGAAAAACTACTTGTTTTATTTAATGAATTATTTATTGGAATCTTCATATCAGCTGGGTGGAAGAGCATTTCTGAAAAACCAGAGTTATAATTTACTAATGAATGAATATAGGAATTTGGATGTATTATTATTTTAAATTTATCTATTTCTATATCAAAAATATTTCTTGCTTCGATTACCTCAAAAACTTTATTCATTAATGTCGAGGAGTCTACAGAAATCTTATTTCCCATAGACCAGTTAGGATGTTTGATTGCCTGTTTGAAATTAATCTTATTTAATTTCTTAATTGATGTGAATAAAAAAGGTCCACCAGAGGCGGTTAAAAAAATTTCACTTATATTTTTCTTATTCTTATTTTTAATTAATTGCCAAATTGAAAAATGTTCCGAATCTACTGGGATAAACAATGTACTATGTTTTTTAAGTTCATTATTTATTAGATTCCATGCACAAATAATTGACTCCTTATTTGCGATTGCAATAACCTTAGTTTTTTTAATTATACTAATTGTAGGTTCTAATCCATCAAGTCCAGATATAGCTGACATAACATAGTCAAATTTTAAATTATTTGAAGATTTTATAATTTTAAAGTCATTATAGACTTTAATTTTTGGAAATCTTTTTTTAATTAAATTAAAACTTTTTAGATCTTTTACAATGACGTTTTTTACTTTAAATTCTTTTATTTGTTTTATTAAAAGTGATGAATTTTTATTTGCAGTCAAAAGAATTATATCAATTTTTTTTTTTTCCTTTTTTAAAATATCTAGTGTTTGTGATCCTATTGATCCAGTTGATCCTAAGATTGCAATTTTTTTTTTCATTAGTATGTTAATATATTAAATTTAAATATTATGTAAGTGAATGGAAACACAAAAATAATTCCATCAATTCTATCTAAAATACCACCATGGCCAGGGATAATTTTACCCGTATCTTTTATCTTCGACAGTCTTTTAAAGAAGGAAATTGTAATATCTCCAATTTGACTTAGAGCAGAAGAAAAAAATATATATACAAATAGATCTATTTTCCATTTTATATATTGACCAAATATTAAATCTGAATTTTCTATTAAAATAAATGTTATAAAAAATGAACAAATAAAACCACCAAACATTCCAGAAAAAGTTTTTTTAGGACTTAACTTGGTTAACTTTGGGCCTTTTAAAATTTTACCAAATATATAACCGCCAATGTCTGTTGAAATGCAAATTATAAGCGTTATTACAAAAATCATTAAACTTTTCTCATCAAGAAAATTTCTTAAATAGAAAGCAGAATAAAAAGAAAAAATTAAAAACATATATCCTAGTAAATGATAATGTTTTGTTTTACTCATCATATACCACTCGTATATGGTAAGTGAAAAACAAAGTACTAAAAATAAATTAAACAAAAAAGAACCCTTGATTATTACAAATAAACTAATCGGTAAAAGTACTACTGAACTAATTATTCTTTTTTTAAATTCTTTATTCATTTATTATATGTTTCCATAGTTTCTTTTTCTTTTTTTGAAATTGTTAAATATCATATTTAAATCTTTTTTTTGAAAATCTGGCCATAACTTCTTTTCAAAAAAAATTTCAGAATATGCTATTTGCCATAATAGAAAATTACTTAATCTATGAGTATTTCCAGTTCTTATAAGTATGTCGGGATCTGGTATACCGTTGGTATAAAGATTTCGACTAATAGAATTTTCCGATATTTGTAATTTTTTTTTTTTTATAACTTTAAAAGTATCTACAATTTCTGATTTGGATCCATAATTTAAAGCTATATTGACTTGAAGTTTAGTATTGTTTTTAGTTTTTTTTTCTGAATGATCTAACAAATTGTTTAAATTTTTAGAAAAAATTTTCTTCCCGATAATTTTAATTTTAATATTATTTTTATCAAGCTCTTCAAGTTTATCATTTAGATAATTTTCTAATAATTTAAATAGATATTTTTTTTCGTTAATAGGTCTTTTCCAATTTTCTGTTGAGAATACATAAAGGGTTAAAAATTTAATTTTTTTTTTTATTGATTCCTTTAGAACCATTTCAACTGTTTTTAAACCCTCTTTATGCCCTAAATTTCTACTTTTTTTATGTTTGATGCCCCATCTTCCGTTGCCATCCATTATAATAGCAAGATGTTTTATTGGATTCATTTTAAATTGTCATTATTTCTTTTTCTTTAATAATAACTCTATCATCTACTTTTTTAACGTTCTGGTCTGTTAAATTTTGTATATTTTTTTCAAATTTTTTTTCTTCATCTTCGCTTAATTCTTTAGATTTCAATAGCTTTTTTAACTCTTCATTGGCGTCCCTTCTTATGTTTCTAATTGAAATTTTACATTTTTCTCCCATTGTCTTAATTATTTTTTTCATTTCTGATCTTCTCTCTTCGCTTAAATCTGGAATTGGTAGTCTTATTAGTTGTCCTTCAATTTGAGGATTTAATCCTAAATCAGATTTTCGAATCGAGGAATCTATTAGATTAACATTATTTTGATCCCAGACCTGAACATTAATCATTCTTGGCTCGGGAGTGGTTATTGTTGCTAATTGATTAATTGGCATTTTTTGACCGTAGACATCTACTTTTACAATATCCAACATACTTGAATGTGCCCTTCCAGTTCTGAGAGATGACAACTCTTTTTCAAAAACCTCTATTGTTTTGATCATTTTAGTATTGTATTCTTTTTCTTGAAACATTACTCTCCAATTTTTAATCTTACGTAGTCCTTCACCTCAACATCATCGTTATTAAATTCTTTTAATATATCATTAACTTTTTTTTTTGGTTCCATAACCCAATCTTGAGTTAGTAAACTATTTTCTTCTTTAAATTTGTTAATCTTACCTATAGAAATTTTATTTATAATCTCCTCTGGCTTACCAAGGTTTTTTAATTCCTCTGTAATCAATTGTTGTTCTTTATTGATTATTTCTTTATCAATATTATCCGAGACGATTGCAATTGGGTTTGATGCAGCAATATGCATTGAAATTTGCTTTCCTAATATTTTTACTTCATTGGTTAGATTTTTTGATTTCATACATGTAATTACAGCCAATTTAGATATGTTGTTTTTTATTACGCCATGATGATAAACAAAATTACTACATCCCTCAATATGAATTGTTTTTGATCGGCCAATTGTTATTTTCTCTCCGATTTTTGCAATTAAATTAACTAGGTTTTCTTCAACTGACATTCCATTTTTCATTATACCATGATTTAGTTTTTCTGCGTCAGAACTTAATTCATTATTCATATCACTTAATTCAATTACAAAATTTATAAAATCTTCATTCTTTGCAACAAAGTCAGTTTCGCAATTAACTTCTATAATTGATGATTTTTCAGAGTTTCCTGATACAGCGATAACTCCTTCTTTGGCTGATCTTGACATTTTTTTTGAAGCTTTAGAAATACCTTTTACGCGTAGTAGCTCAATTGCTTTTTCAATATCACCATTTGTTTCTTTTAATGTTCCGTTACAATCTTTAAAACCAGCCCCTGTTAGTTGCCTTAATTTTTTAACCTTGTCTATATCTGACATTGAAAACCTAATTTATTTTATTTTTATTCTTTTCAAGATCTTGGGGCTCAATTTTTTGAGCTTTTACAATTGGTGTATCCTTATTTGCATTTTGGATTGTCTCTTTTATAAGATTGCAATAAAGATCTATTGATCTTCGAGCATCATCATTTCCAGGTATTGGGTAGCTAATGCCCTCTGGATTTGAGTTTGTATCTAAAATGGCAATGATTGGAATACCTAACTTTATAGACTCTTTAATTGCCAAAGATTCGTAATTTGTATCAATAATAAAAACTAAGTCAGGTACTTTTTTCATTTCAAAAATACCACCAAGCGACCTTTGAAGCTTATCTCTTTTAACACTCATCTTTAACAATTCTTTTTTAGTAAAACCTCTATTTTCTGATGACAAATTTTTGTTAATAGTATCTAATTTTTGAATTGATTTTGATATCGTTCCCCAGTTAGTTAACATTCCACCTAACCATCTATAGTTAACATAATATTGATCAGTATCTTTTGCTAATTCCGCTATAGCCTCTGAAGCTTGTTTTTTGGTAGATATAAATAATATCTTTCCGTTATCTAAGATTGTTTTATAAACCTTCTCAAGAGCTTGTTTTGTCAACTCAAGTGTTTGGGTTAAATCTATAATGTGTATAGAATCTCTTTTTCCAAAAATATACTTTTTCATTTTTGGGTTCCATCTCAAGGTTTTGTGTCCTAAGTGAACACCAGCCTCAAGCAATTGTTGTATAGTAACGTTTGGTATTTTCATATTTATTCCCGGTTGTTCCACCACAATTATAGCCATTTAAGGACCGGAGGTTTTTAACCACTAATCGTGTGCGTATTAATTTATAAGGTCTTTTAATATTAATTTATAAAAATACAAGTTTTTTTTACTGAATTAAAGCTTCAATACCGTCATTTTTTATAAGATTTATTGATTTTCTATCTAGAAATCTTTTATTTTGAAGTTTAAAAAAAAATTTTTTACTGTTTTTTTCATTTAAAACAATAGTAACTTCTGTTGAGCCATTTTTGTTAAAAAATTTAGATAAAGTTTTAATGTCTTTTTTATCATAAATAGTAAATTCAACTTTAGTAATTGGTTTTTTATATATTTCCTTAATTGAAACAATTTTTTTAACATTAAATCTTTTAAGTCTATTATTAGGATCACTTATATTTTTAGTAATAGTTAACATTAATGAACTTCCCTCTTTCAAAATACTCCTATTAAGCTCAAGCAAGTCAGAGAAGATAAAAAGCTCATATACACTTGATAAATCTGAAAGTTTAATAATAGCATAAGAATTTCCTTTTGACGTTTTTTTTTCTTGAATTTTCAGCAATGTCGACGCTAAATTTGCTTCTTTTATATTTTCATCTTCAGAAAATTTTATAAAATTACTTATTTTATAATCATTAAATAAATCTTTAAACTGATTAAGAGGATGATCTGAAATAAAAAAACCCACAGATTCAAACTCCCTGGATAATCTGTCCTCGAAATTCCAATCTTCTATATCGGTTAATAAAGTATTTTCCTTAATTTCAGCATCGTTAAATAAATCGATTTGGTTAATCGATTTGTTATCTACTATGGATTTGTTTCTTTGTATTAAATTTGGTATAGATTGAAAGATAGAAGCTCTATTTTTATTTAGAGAATCAAAAGCACCTGCTTTTACCAGTCCCTCTAATTGTAATTTGTTAATATCTTTTGAATTAACTCTATTTATGAAATCATTTAGTGACTTAAATTTACCCTTTTCTCTCTCACTAACTATATTTGAAACTGCTTCAAAACCAACACTTTTGATAGATCCAAGGGCATAGTAAAAATTATTTTCTTCTGCTTTAAAATCTGCAAAACAATTATTGATATCCGGTCGTATTATATTGACATTCATAGTTTTAAGTTCCTCGTAAAATTCACTTAATTTTTTTTGGTTTGAAATTTCCATTGTCATTGAAGCTGAAAAGAAATCATATGGGTAGTATGTTTTTAAAAATGCAGTTTGATATGCGATAATACCATATGCAGCTGCATGGCTTTTGTTAAATCCATATTCAGCAAATGGTTCTATTTTTAAAAAAATACCAGCAGCAACATCTCTACTAATTCCATTTTTTACAGCGCCTTCTATAAAGTTTTTTTTTTGTTTTTCTAATTCAGACCTTTTCTTTTTTCCCATTGCTCTTCTTAAAATATCAGCCTCACCCGCTGTAAACCCTGATAATTTTTGCGCTATTTGCATAACTTGTTCTTGATAAATAATAACCCCATAGGTGGTTTTTAAAATATCTTCTAAAAGTGGATGTAAATAATCAGGTTCAGATTTTCTATTCTTGCAATCATTATAAATTGAAATATTAGCCATTGGTCCTGGTCTATATAATGCAACTAATGCTATTATATCCTCAAGTAGATTTGGTTTCATATTAATTAATGCTTCACGCATGCCTGCACTTTCAAGCTGAAACAATCCTGTTGTTTTGCCAGTAGATAATAGATCAAACACTTTTGGATCGTCATAATCAATATTTTCAATGCAAAAATCTTTGCGTTTATTTTTAATAATTTTTTCAGTTTTATTTATTACGGTCAGAGTTTTTAATCCTAAAAAATCAAATTTAATCAAACCTGCTTTTTCAGCTGAATGCATATCAAACTGGGTTGACGGTAATAAAAAGTTTGCTGTATGATCTTTATAAAGAGGCACTGTATCTGTAAGTTTTTTATCAGCAATTACTACCCCGGCCGCATGTGTGGCAACATTTCTATTTAATCCTTCTAATTTTAAAGACAAATCAATTAATTTTTTTACTCTTTTATCTTCCTTAATTAATTTTTGTAATCTTGGCTCATCATTGATACACTGAGTTAAATTTTTTGGTCTTGAAGGATCAAATGGTATCATTTTAGAGATATTATCAACAAAACCATATGACAGACCTATCACTCTACCAACATCTCTGATAACCATTCTAGCTTTCAATTTTCCAAATGTTATTATGTGTGCAACACTATCTTTATACTTTGAATTTAAATATTCAAAAAGCTTGTCACGCTTTTCTTCACAAAAATCAATATCAAAATCTGGCATAGAAATTCTATCAGGATTTAAAAATCTTTCAAAAATTAAATTATATTTAATTGGATCTAAATCTGTAATAGACAAACACCATGCTACTAAAGATCCAGCTCCAGATCCTCTACCAGGACCGACTGGTATATCATTTTTTTTTGCCCATTTTATGTAATCAGAAACAATCAAAAAATAACTCGAGTATTGCATTTTAATAATAATTTGCAGTTCGTGATCTAGCCTTTGTAAATAATTTTTAAATTTTATATTTGTTTTTAAATTAGTTTCATTCATTTTAAAAACCTTAATAAATTTTTCTTTTAAACCATCGATAGATAATTTTTTTAAAGTATAATCAGGTTCTTCTCCTGATTTTGAACTTATATTTGGGAGCACGGGTTTTGAAGAAATAGGTCTAAAGCTACATTTGTATGGTAAATTAAAATTATTTTTTAAAGCTTCAGGAATATCAGAAAAAAGATTTATTATTTGTTCATTTGATTTTAAGTAGTGTTCACCTGAATATCTAATTCTATTTTTATCATTTACATAAGATTTGTTTTTTATGCAAATTAAAGCATCGTGTGCTTCGTACATACCCTTATCAATATAAAAAACTTCTTGAGATGCTATTATTGGTATATTTAGTTTATTAGAAAGGTTTAAATTAAATTTTTCAAAATCTTTTTCATTTAAGTCATTATGTCTTTGAATTTCAATGTAAAAATTATCTTTAAATTTTTCTTTAAATATCTCATATAATGTTTCTATTTCTTTTATTTTTCCCTTAATAAATAATTTTCCAACTAGTCCAGAAATTGATCCTGATAATACAATAACATCCTTTTTATTAAATAATTCATCAATATTAATTGATGGTTCCAATAAGCTATCCGTAAAGTTTAAATAAGGTTGAGATGATAATTCCACTATAGACTTATAACCTTCTGAATTTTTGGCTATTATTGGCATTAAGCCACTTTCGTCTTTTAATTTGAAATTTATCTGTGTTCCTATAATGGGCTGGGCTCCTGATTTACTTATTTCTTCTGAGAATTCTAATGCACCGCACAAGTTATTTGTATCTGAGATTCCAATGCTTCTTATTTTATTATCTTTACAAAAATTTTTTAAATCATCAATTTTAATTGTTCCTTCACAGATTGAAAACTGGGTATGTACTTTAAAATAATTAAATTGATTTATAACCGACTCTGACATTCTTTTTAATAAGAATACCATCATTTAGTTCAAGTTTGCAATCAGCTAAATTAGCAAAATATGTATTATGAGTTGCAAAAATTATTGTTCTGTTTTTATTTATGAGTTTTATTAATATATTAAAAACATTTTTGGCATTTTTACGATCTAAACTTCCTGTAGGTTCGTCCGCTAATATTATATCTGGCTCATTTATTATTGCTCTACAGATGGCTACTCTTTGTATTTCACCACCCGATAACTGATTTGGGTAATGATTCTCCCTATTGATTAAATCAAACTTTGATAAAAGTTTTTTTGCCTTATTTAATGATTTCTTTTCAGATTTTTCAATATTTAAATTAGCTAAATATATATTTTCTATCGCTGTAAAGTCATTTAACAAATTTTTATCTTGGTAAACTATTCCAATTTTTTTTGATCTTAATAAATCTGTTTGGTCGTTATTTATTGCTGTAGTTTCAATTTTGTCTAAGATTAAACTACCACTACTAGGTTTGTCTATAAGTGAAATTAAATTTAACAAAGTTGATTTCCCTGATCCAGATGGGCCTGTAATTGAGTAAATTTTTCCTTTTTGAAATTTAAAATTAATTTTTTTTAATATTTTTATTTTTTTATCTCCATATGATTTTGTTAAATTTTTGATAGATATTATATTATTCATATTTTAAAGATTTAATTGTATCCATATTTGCGGCTTTAATGGCTGGATATAGTGAAACTAAGGAGGTTATTATTATTGAACAAACTCCAATCAAAAAAATTGAATTAATATTTATTTCAGATGGCATTTTGCTTAAAAAATAAATTTCTTCAGGAAAAATTGATATATTAAAAATATCACTGATAAAAATTCTTATTTTTTCTATATTTATTGAAAATAAAATTCCTAATAATATTCCAGAAAAAGTGGCTGCAGAACCGATTATAAAACCAACCATAAAAAAAATTTTTTTTATAGATTTATTTTGAACACCGAATGATTTCAATATTGCTATATCGCGTGTTTTGTTTTTAACAAGAATTGTCAAACCTGATATTATATTGAAAGCAGCAACAATAATAATTAATGATAAAATAATAAACATTACATTTCTTTCTATTTTTAAAGCAGAGAAAAGAGATTTGTTTAAATCTGCCCATGTGTATATATAAGAACTACTGAAAACATTTAAAAAAATATTTTTAGATTTATTTGCAAGTTCTGGATTTTTTAAATAAAATTCTATTTTTCTGCTTTCTTTATTTAAATTAAAAAAATTTTCAAGATCCTTTATATTTAAAAAAATAATATTTTGATCAAATTCCAATAATCCACTCTCGTAGATGGATCCAATAGTAAAACTTTCATGTTTAGGTAAATTCCCCATCAATGTTTGAATACCTGAAGGAGATAAAATAGAAATTTTATCACCAATTTCTAAGTCTAATAAAAAACTTAACTCTCTACCAATAGATATGGTATTTAATGAAATTATTTTGTCACCTTCAAACTTGTCATTATTTACAAAAGCTAGCTTTCCGAAATCGTTCTCACTATATCCTCTTAATAACAAACCTTTATTAAAATTGTTATTTATAACAATTGCTTCTCCATTATTAGTATAAAAAAATTTATTAGTTAATTTTTTGATTTTAGCATCTTTAAGATTTTCACTAATTTTGTTTTCATCATAAGAGGAAATGACTAGATGTGGATTGAAACCAACAATTTTATTAATAAGTTCGGTTCTAAATCCATTCATTACAGACATAACAATAATTAAAACAGATACACCTAAGGTAATTCCTATAAATGAAAAAATTGATATAATATTTAGAAAACTGTCATCTTTTCTTGATCTTAAAAATCTGAAAATAATTTTTTTTTCTAAATGATTAATCAATTTTTTTATTTTCTAAAATTATTTTTTCAATTTCTTCAATAAGTATAATTTTCTTATCCTTTCCAATTTCTTGAAATTCTAATTTATCACCTTCACTTTTGTTTCCTAGTATGATTTGGTATGGAATCCCAATTAAATTGAATTTTTTAATTTTTGAAGAAAAATTTTCATCTGTATCGTCTATAATAAAATCTATTTCTTTTGCTTTTAAACGTTTGGATATATTAATAGCTTTTTCTAAATTTTGACTATTCCCTTTGTTTATAAAAGGAATTATTGCACAGTCATATGGGGATACGGATATAGGCCATTTCATAATCTCATTTTTATCATCGTATTTTGCCTCAATTATGGCTCCAACAAGTCTTGAAACTCCTATTCCGTAAGATCCCATTTTAACATATTCTTTTTTACCCTGATGATCTACTGAAGCATTCATTGGCTTAGAATATTTGTCTCCAAAATAAAATATATGACCAACCTCAATGCCTTTGGTACTAAGCCTAGACTCTTTATCAACGCTACTTAAAAAATCTTTTTCATTATATTTTTCATCAGTTACAGCGTAAAATTTCTCATAATCTTTTCTTAATTCGTTTAATGAATTTTTATCAAGATTAATAGAATTATATTTTACATCAAAAATTTTTTTGTCGGTATAAATTTTGCTTTCTCCAGTTTCTGCTAAAATTATAAATTCATGAGACAAGTTACCTCCAATAGGTCCCGTATCAGCGGCCATTGGTATTGCCGATAAATCTAAACGTTTAAAAGTTCTTAAGTA
>CENX01068198.1_pt1 | contig 15569 bp, 7 predicted proteins | sample 361321 | NCBI WGS metagenome assembly CENX01 (sample SAMEA2619678, study PRJEB7988) | marine metagenome | isolation source: saline water (ENVO:00002010), including | reverse complement strand
ACAGAAGCGGGCGTGATAGCGGGCGTGACTCTGGTGGAAACAGAGGCCGACGTGACGATCGTCGAGATTCAGGACGTGGACGGGATTCAGGGCGTGATCGCCAAAGCCGAGATGACGGCAAAAAGCGTCCAGATGAACGCTATCGAAAAGCCCGTGGAAAGCGCCCCGGGCATGCGCACAATCGAGGGCCACAACCAATACGACCTCGGAGATATCAAGGCAAGAATCGAGACGATTGAGGTGAAAACGTGACAGCAGAATCACACTATCTTGATGCATTGGAAGCACTTGAAGCCGATGACAGAGAGGAAGCCTTGCTTCATGCACGTAAAGCCATCAAACTCGATCCAGAACACGCAGATGCCTGGAGAATTGTTTCAGATGCAAGCCTACCGGGATTGCGGAAACAACCAACATTGAAACAGGCAGCTTCCTCCTTGTCAGCCGCCAAGAAAGTAGTTGCATTACAACCCGATGATCTCGCAATGTGGGTTCGCGGAGGACGTCTCCTTTCCGATGAACTTGGCCTCTACATGGACGCGCTGCAATGGTGGCAAGATGCCAGACATCATGCCCCAGAAGAAGTAACGCCAATCGTCGAACAAGCGGCGATACTCGCAGACATGGGGCTCTATGGAGAAGCAAGTGAAAGACTTCAATCAATTATAGATGAGAATATGGATCTCGCCACGACCCAATACACACGCGTTGCTCGATTGCATCAAATGTGTAAACTTGCAAGCGAGCAACCCTCTTCTGAACACTTCAAACCCTGGGAAAAGCACCACAACGGCTGGGAAGCCATCAAAATGCGAATGACCAAGCCGCCGATTAGTGAATCCAAGATTTTCCTTCTCCTTACCACACCAATTTTGATGCTTGAAGTCATCTTAGCACCACAAATCTTTGGAGCAGGGTTTGGAGGATTCTGTTTGACCTCTTTGGTGATCCTTACGACGGTGATTTTAGGAATGCGCATTTCACGTCGTTGGTTTCAACGATTTAATCGTCCAGCGTTTAATCTCTTACGTGCAATGGACTTTGAGACCGCCACAGGCTATGTGGTCATTCCAGAAGAGATTCGTCTATCGAAACTGTTCATGTTTATTCTGAGTCGGAGACCTCCAGCCTTCCAAGAGCGAATGTTGAAGATTGTTGACGCAAAAGAGACCGTTAAAGGTGACTGGAAGCCGACATTGCCCGATTTCTCTTCACACGCTTCAAGTTTCTTCGACGTTGAGGAAGAGGGCGAAGATGATGAACTTACGTCCTTTGAAGAAGAATGACGTACTCAGGTCCCAGCAGTATAATCATCCTTGTAGTTGATTTGCTCATCCGTTAGTGTATCGATTGATACACCGATCGTTTCGAGTTTCGTCGTCGCAAGATTTTGGTCTTGTTCAAGCGTAATGTCGTACACAAGGTTGTCCATGTCTCGTGCTTCTTTGGCAAGACGACAAAGCGAAAGGAATTGATTTGCAAAGGACATGTCCATCACTTCCGAGGGATGCCCTTCAGCAGCAGCCAGATTGACAAGACGTCCCCGTGCGAGAAGATGTAGTTTGTTTCCATTTGCAAGGGTAAATTCCTCATTGTCTTTACGAATTGTTCGAACTGATGTGGAGATTTCTTCGAGAGCTTGGACATCAATCTCGCAATCATAATGACCTGTGTTTGAAACGATTGCTCCGTCTTTCATCTTGGCGAAGTGGTGCTCAAGGATGATGTCTTTCATACCTGTTGCAGTACAAAAGATGTCACCCAAAGGTGCGGCCTGATCCATGGTCATGACACGGTATCCATCCATAACTGCTCGAAGTGCTGCGAGCGGGTCGACTTCCGTAACGATAACGTTGGCTCCTAGCCCCTGTGCCCGCATGGCAACGCCTTTCCCGCAGTGTCCATAACCAGCTACAACCATGGTCTTCCCAGCAATGAGAACGGAAGTTGCTCGAAGGATTCCATCGAGAGTGGATTGACCGGTTCCGTAGACATTGTCAAAATCCCACTTTGTTACAGCATCGTTGACTGCAATTACAGGATACTTCAGGTCTCCTGCAGCAGCCATCGCTCGGAGTCGGTGAACACCGGTTGTGGTCTCTTCAGTGCCTCCAAGCACACCTCCAGCATATTCGGACTTCTCACCGTGAACACGGACGATTAAATCTGCTCCGTCATCGAGCGTAAGGCTTGGTTTGAACTCAAGCGTCTTGTCAATGCACCAATAGAAATCATCAACGCTTTGTCCATGCCAAGCATAAACAGAGTACCCCTGTTGAGCGAGCCAGGCAGCAACATCATCTTGTGTCGATAGTGGGTTGCAACCCGACCAAGAAAGTTCAGCACCTGCAGCCGCAATAGTTTCGATGAGGACCGCTGTCTCTTTGGTCACGTGAAGACAGCCCGCCACACGCATTCCAGCCAGTGGCTTGGTACGTTCGGCCTCTTCCTTGAGTGCTGCAAGAACAGGCATTCTCGAGCGAGCCCAATCAACTCTGCGTGATCCTTCTTCAGCGAGTCCAATATCTCGAACTGCATACCCGTCGCCAGTATCCAAACCTTCCATGCTCTTTGCGAGCCTTGGGGGTTCTTCAATGCATCTTCAGGCCCATGGGGTCTGAAGTGACCTATTGTTGCTGTTGCAACGCTTGCGCAGCATACTGTTGAGCGTACTGTCCAGCCGTTGCCTCATCGTAACCTTGCGAAACAAATTGCTGGTAGTACTGGTTGTAGTACTGCGTGTACAGGTCATTGCTCGCTGCAGGTGCCGCTGCAGCCGGCTGAGCAGCTGCGGCTTGTCCAACGTATTGCGCCGCATAGGCTCGAGCAGTTTCTTCAGGATATCCTTGGGCGATCAACTGCTGCACATACTGTTCCGTCATGTCCATTTGTTGACCATAACCAGCAGCAGCAGCACTGAGGTTGTCGACCTTGTCGCTACCTCCGCCACGTAGGAAGAACGCTGAAACCAGCAAGAGAACCAGGACAGAGGCGATGATTCCAATGATGAGCATCAAGTTGCTGTCCTCAGATTCTTCACCAGCTTGGTTGTCGCTTGATGGTTCAGACCATCCCGTTTCCAGGTCATAGGTCCATTCACCAATCCAGTCGCACTCAGATGTTGTTGCATTCCAAACGAATTCTCCGCCTGCGGCAAGAGCGCTCTCGTTTGCGAGGACGCCTCGACATTGCTTGAGGTTGATGAGGACCATCTTCGTGAGGTCATCGGACCAACGCTCGTCGTCTCCTTCATAGACACGAACCCAAATCTCAACAACTTCGCTCGTGTTGCTGTAGTACTCATCTATGTTCAACGTCAATTCAAACGTATCCGAGTCAGCGAGTGCATCAGATCGGTCAAACTTGTTGTCAGTAATGAGGTTGTACTTCTCAATGGCTGATGCGGAGAAGTCGTCGCGAGAGAACGCTGCCTCGACGTATACTTCACCGGTTTCTGAACCAGAAAGAATTGTACCAGTAATTGTGTAGGTTGATTCGGTTACTCCAACAGATGTGTTCTCGAAGTCGTTGTACTGTACAACCGGTATCTCGTCACCGTATCCTTCCGGTACGACAACGAAGTACATTCGGTACTTGTCTGAGAATTTTCCAGATGCGTCGTATACACGGAGTTCCATACGGATTTGAGACTCTGCTGTGCCAGAATCATCAACAGTCACGTTTTGGAACTTGTATGAGAAAAGTCCGTTGCTTGCAGCAGATTCCTCAAAGGTGTGGCCCTCGAGGTTGAACGATGTGTCACCGTACGGCGCGTCAAAGAAGACCTTCCACTCGTAGGTAACAATGCCGTTGCTTCCGTCGATGGCGTCTGCATCGTAGGATTCGCTTGCATCGAAGTGAAGAACAAGTTCTCCTGCTTCGGTGAGAATCACTCGATTGACATCCCATTCTGTATTCGATACAGTCTTGGTGCCAATGTACTCAACGTTGTCCATGTATTCATCACGCATGTCGATGCTCATGTTGGCTTCAGGAGCGTACGCATCAGCGAGAACATCGTTGGTTTCAACGAGAACGGAGATGATTCGAGCGTGTCCTGCATCGTCGTGGAGCAAGAGAGTCACCGTCCATTGTGCTCCTTGAAGACAACCAGTTGCAGAAGACAAGTCCGTCTTGCAGAAGGTCGCCGAAGGTGATGCTTCTGAGATGTGATCGGTGCCACTTGCCATGGTCGCACCCGCCCAATCGGTTGGGCCGTCAAGGATCCAGTCCGCTGTAAGTGGGGCAGAGGTTCCTGAAGTGTAACCGAAGTTCACGGTTGCATCGCTCTTCATGTAGTGCGTTGCGTATCCACCGGTTGAAGGGTCGATTCCTGGCGTGTCGCCGTTGACAGTCAGACCGAGATCCTGTCCCATTGCCCCAAATCCTTCAGGGTACGGTGTGACAGTGTATTCAAGCATGTTTCCGAGGAGCGGGAAGGTTGTGCTGTCCGCTCGAGATGAATAGGTCGCAACATCGATGGTCGATACAATCATACCGCCTTGGTAGTAACTGCACGTACCCATGATGACGTCCTTGCTGTTTGCGCTTGTTCGCAGAAGGCTCTGGAAGAAGCCACCGTCTTCCATGTATCCATTACAGACACCCGGAACGTTTTGCGTGCTCACTGAGTTTGTGTTCAGAACCGCTGTTGCAACCGTTCCGTCTCCCTCAAAGCCTTGGAAGGCAGTGGTGGAAACATCGCCCATAATCGGGTGGAATGGATCAGCGATGTCGAGGTCTGTGTACAGAATCTTGGTATCTGGTGTGTTGCGGCTTTGCACATCCATTCCGAATGGCAATCGACCGTTCAGTCCAACATCAAGGCCGTAGATTTGACTACCTTGTGGGCCAAGGTGCGCTTGTACAGTACCACCTGCAGACATGAAAGATTCAAGCGTCTGACGGTTGGCAGTGGAACCGAGCTTCTGATAGTAACCTCGTCCACCACTCTCGACGTCCTTTGCGGCGATGTCCTCTTGCCACGGCAGGAGAATCTTGTCGTAGTGAGTCATCCAACCGGAGTCAAGGTAAGTGGTCCAATCGTTGATGGCGAATTGAGTGTAACTCATGCCAAGCAGCTGGAGATCTTCCTTGATGGTCGATGTACGTGCGGTTGAGTCACTAAGAATAGCCACGTCGATTTGGTCGGCGAAGGTTGCATGGAAGTATCGCACGTTTCCGCTTGGGTTTCCATTCGCAAGTTCGGCGTGGAAACTGATGTTGTACCCGTGTCCATCGATCCAGCCGTTGTAAGCAGGGAAGGTCAAATCGATTCGCTCGTTTGATGCAAGCGTTGTCGTGGTTGTAGAAGATGTTGCTTGGTGAACTTGTGCTCCATCCGTCTCATCGAAGACCGTCATGTAGAACATGTAGTCGCCTGCCAAGACACCGTTTGTCGCTCGAATGTCCCAGTTGTGCGTGAGGCTGCCATCGATTGGTAGAACACATTCGTAGACACCATCGTCAAGACAAGAAAGCGTGCTTGGCTTGCCAAGAGTGATGTCAACGGATTCAACATTGAAGATGACTTGCTCGATGTTGTTCGAGTTGCTTACTTCAACATCGTTGAACCAAGGTACGCCAGCTGTAGTGTTGTCAAAGACGGTCTCAGCACGAATCATGTAAACGCCTGCGAAGAACTCGTGGTTTGCAATTGTTGTGGTTGCGACATCCTCTGCGTCGACGTTGGTACGAGAGACCGTGTAGGATGCATCTTCGTAGAACGTGAATTCTTGGAGTGTTATGTTGTTAAATGCCACTCCTTTGAATCCATCGTTGATTCCGTTACGCCCATCACCGTCGCTTTGGAATTCAAAGTTGATATCAACGGTTGAACCGGCGAGGGAGATACATTCACGGAACCACTGGAGACTGTCTGCTGCAGTGTTGTTGAGAACGTAGAGGTGCGTCAGGTCAATGCTTCGGGTGAGAATCAAATCATCGGTGTTGAAGAAGACGTTGTAGTTGCCATCGGAACCATCGGTGCTTGCCGCATCCCCAATAAAGGAAATTTCAGCTTGATTGATGGATTCGCTTGCGTTGGTGAAGCCGTCGTTGTTGTCATCGTTTTGGCACGTTCCATCCTCGTCGTAATCGTTCCATTGTCCAAGGATTACTGAGGAATAGGAGTCGGTACCTTTCGTGAAGTCAACATTGATTGAAGCGTAGTCGTTGACGTCAACGATCGAGGTTCCATCCACATCGATTCCGTAGAAGGTGTCTGCGTAGTATTCAAAGTTCAGCGAAACGAAGTCGCCAGACATGCTTGTCAAGTCGACACTTGGAATTGTGAGGGTTTCGTTTTCCCACAGGTCGCCGTATCCTTGCGTTGCTGTATCGCATGGGTGGCCGAACCAGTAGGCGTTGTTGTTGAAGATGAGGTCGTTGCACGTTGCTTCGTTGTAGATAGCACCCTGAGGGTTTCCATCGTCACTGTAAACGTATCCATCTGCACCGCCCTCAAAGGATTCCTTACAAATCACTGCGGGAGCGCTGCACAGAATGTCCGAAGGGGTGGCTGAAAAGACAGTCGCCTTGACGTCGAAGTCGACCATTGTGTTCCCCCAGTTGTTCGTGGTGACGTCGATGTCGAACATTCCTTCTGCATAGAGGCCACCAGGATTGAAGTAATCGATTCCTTCGACAGCAGGGTCATACAGGTTGAACGGTTGGATGTAACCGATGATCTCGTCATTGACGGTCTGTTCGTCCCATGCATGGTTGCTCAGCGTAGCTGAAATTCGATAGATGGTATCGTTGAGTAGACTCGCTGAAATCGATGCTGTCTCTTCTTCACCTGGACCGAGGTTGACGAGGTTCAGGTTGCTTTGGAGTGTTTGTGGGTTCGGGTAGTAAGCAGTGTTTTGCTTGTAGATTGTGATGTTGTCAATTGCGTAACCGTCACGTCCGCTCCAAAGTGACTCGTTGTCGTCTGCAATTGAGCCTTCAAAGCCTGATCGGAGGCGGAATCGGACGTCGACGGTCTCACCTGCCCACGGGGACAGGTCGAATTCGCCTACGCCATCTTGTGTGAAGTTGCTCCATCCATAGTAAGTGCCTGAACTGAAAACACCGTAGTAATATCGTCCTTCAGCGACGCCGCCGTATCCGTTGATTTTGTAAGCGCGATCATTGTCGTAGCCGCCCCAAACCGAGGAGCCGGAGAGACACTCGCCCGCAACTTGAGCTGAGGTTGGGCATGTGATGGTCGACCAGCCTGTCTCTTCTGAACCGACTTCAATCATAGCAACGTCATCCCAGAGATCACCAATGAGCCATTGTCCAGTCGTTGCATCAACAGACCCAAGCGCTCCGTAGCCGAGGTGCCGGAACAACTCAACGCTGAGGAAAGCCCGGTCGGAGCCAGTTAAGTCCACGTCTTTGAGTGTGAGAGCGTCGTCCCAATGTCGTCCATAACCGGACCACAAATCGCCGCTGCTGTTGGTCTTGTATTCACCAGCCCACATGAAATCCGTTGGGTTTTGGTAATTCGCTGAGAAGTTTGCAGCATTGTTGCCATCGGTTGCTCCGACAGAGTGGTTGGTTTCCAAAATCCAACTTGAGGATTGGTCGATGTACTCATCAAAGGACCATGTGCAGCCTCCACCGCAACCGGTGGCGTCTGCTGGATTATCGAAATCATGAGTGAATACCGTAGCATTAGATGAGTTCGTCTCGTCAACAACCTTGAGTTCGACATCAAGGGTTGCGGATTGTGTAAGTGTATCCATTCCTGTGTTGGTGATGGTGACGTTGATGTCACGAGTACCCTCTCCAACAATGCCAAAGAATCGGTCGACTGGATTGATATCAATACCCGTTACGGCGATGTCTTTGCTGTCCATTTCGACAACTGTAACATAATCGTATTGACCATCCCATCCAAGGTTGTCAACCCAGTTTCCGAAGTTGTAGGAGCTGTGTCCAACAACGATGTCAGGAGCAGAAGTTGATGAACCAGCAAGTTGGCCAACCGCTGCAATGTTCGGTCGGCGACCCGCCTCGTAGGACAGAGGTGTTACGTGCCCACCTGATCCATCGGATAGTGTAACCTGTACTGTTGTTGGGAAGTTAAGCCAGAAAGAGGATGTTGAACCACCAGCAGAGTCGGAAGTGTTTTGCTGATAAGCAACGGTTGGATTGACGAAATCTGGTTCTCCGTCTCCGTTTATGTCTGCAATTGTAAGGTCGTAGGAGATGTATGGACCGAAGTAAGCAAGTGCGGGTGTGGACCATGTTCCAACAGCGGATGATGTCGAGAACGTAATGTTCTCAAGGTTACCTTGGGTCATTGCAATGGTGTCGATTGTTCCGTCATCGTCGATGTCGCCGATGTCGAATTCACCGAATGTGTTCGCCATGTTGACGACGTGTGAACCTGCTTGCGGTGATGTTGAGAAGGTGTAGGTTGCAGGGAAGAGGTTTGTTTGACAATTGAATTCGATAACGGTGACGTTGTCGTCGTTCCCAGGGTTTGTTGTTTGACCGGTTGCGTAATCCGTACCTTCGGTTCGCAGAAGCCAAATGTCCTCATCGTAGCATTGGCTTCCCAGACCTTGCTGTCCTTCGCCCCAGTCGCCAACTTCAAGACTCCGATAGGAATTTGTGTTTGCCGTTCCCAACGCTGTTACCATTGGTGCAGTACTTGCTCCAATTGGACCCATGTAGGTCACAACACGTTGGTTGGAGATATCGTTTAGGAGGTCGAGAATGAGAACATCGTCGTTACCGTCTTGGTTGATATCGCCAACAACAAGATCCCACGCCCAGAAGTGAGTGAATCGCTGGCCAATGGTGAATGAGTCAGAGTTGCATCCGTCGTTTTCGAGAATGGTGAGGTTGCCTGGCTCACCTGCTGGTGCGCCATTGTCGTCTGTCTTGAATGGATTGTTTCGCTGGAAGATGGCGATATCAGGTGCGCTGTCTCCATTGAATTCACCAACTTCGAGGAATTGTACGTTAGAGAACTCGTCCCACTCCGCGTTTCGGGAGGTGTTCTTTGAGACCCACACATCGTAACGCTCAGTGAAATCCCCTGTACCGTCGTTCAACAGAATAGTGATGGTGTGAGTACCATCGGTCGCTATGGCCATATCGTTGTGGCCATCGCAGTTGAAATCCGCAATACCGATGTCAATCGGATCTCGGTTTGTGGTGTAGTTTCGTGCAGCAGAAGCACTTGCATTGGTTGCAAATGCGGCAGTTGTCGATAAGACCATTATGAGTACAAGGAATACGCTTCGAAGTTTTGCCCCGATTTGGTTTGTCTTTGTTTGCATCAATATCACTCATCTAAGCCACTCATACTTCCACTATAACCCCTTTGATGCTACGCTTCGCCAAACGGGATGCGAATGTGCGATATTGCGGCCCATTTGTTACTTATCCGAGCCAACGCGGGGAAGGACCCCAACCCGTCGAATCTCCGCCGTGAATTTTAACCAATTTTCCTGCAGCAAACAGCGATTCAAGCCACACGCTTAACTCAACTCCAGTTCGTCCGCCAAGTTTGGTGCTCGCCACCTCTTCAATCATCTCGGTTGCAAGTGCGGTACGCCCCCCTTCTCGGACAATAAGGCGCATGAGTTCCTTCAGCCAAGCCTCTGCCATGGGATCAACACTCATCTCTCCTTGAATCGGCCGGGGTTCGTCAAGTTCAGAAAACGCATCCATCAACTCAAAAACGTCGTTTTGGCTGGGTGGCTCGAGACCAATTTTTTCAATTTCGATTTCAACATTCAATGCGCCAATTGGACGTTTTACAACCGGGATTCTGCTTGGATCAGGCTCTGGCCCCATATCGGTTGGTGCTTTGAGTGTGTCTTCTTCATCAATGTCTTCAGATATTGCATCGGGCTCTTTGGAGCGCACTTGTACGCCTATCGGCATTGTGAGACCTACGTCGGACAGACCAAGTTCATCAACGATACCTTCGACCCACCCTTTTTTGCCTTCAATTATTACATTGACATCTGTTTCATCAGAGCGAAACGTGAAGCGAACGTCTCCAGATGCCACGACTTCAGCTCCATCCGATTCCATTTCAAGATATCGATTCTGTGGATGTTGCGAGTTGACGCAAGACAGTATGGAGAATTCCTCCGTTTCGATAATATTCGACCTCAACAGGGGTATCAAGCCGCACTGAAACAGTGAATGTTTTGCTCGCACCGTTTGGGTGTGAGGCTGTCACGGTCAAATCTTGTAGAGGTTGAACATCGTTTGTTACAGGGATTGTGAACGATTCTGTCCCATCGAGTCCGAGTGATTCATGCGATTCTCCTTCCTTGAACGTCAGCGGTAGGACACCCATGCCAACCAAATTCGACCTGTGAATACGCTCAAACGAGGTCGCAAGAACTGCTTTTACCCCAAGCAAGTAAGTGCCCTTGGCGGCCCAATCTCGTGAAGAGCCTGTTCCGTATTGCGATCCTGCTAGGACGACCATCGGGCCATCGTTGCTCATTGCAGCCTCGTAAACAGAGGTGATCTCACCCGTGGAATGGTCGATGGCATATCCGCCCTCTGTTCCGGGAGCAAGCTGATTACGAATTCGAACGTTTGCGAACGTGCCACGCATCATAATTTCGTGGTTTCCTCGTCGGCTTCCAAATGAGTTGAAATCGCCTTTTTCGACGTTGCGTTCAACAAGCCATTTCCCTGCCGGGCCGCTTGTCGGGAAAGATCCTGCAGGAGAGATATGATCCGTTGTAATCGAATCGCCAAGTTTCAACAGCACTTTCGCATCGTGAATGCCCTGGATTGGGTCAGCCTCTGGCGAGAGATCTTGGAAGAAGGTTGGAAGGCGTATGTAGGTTGATTCTTCTTGCCATGGATAGAGTGGACTGGGTTCGGAGGGAATGGAATCCCAACGTGGCTCATTCATCGCATCAGCATAACGTTGAGTAAACATTTCTGGCGTGATGGCGGAACGTGCCTCCTCGATTTCAGCAGTTGAAGGCCAAAGATCTGAGAGCATGACAGGCGAGCCATCGGCTGCTTGTCCAATCGGTTCGGTTGTAAGGTCGATTTCGAGGGTACCTGCGAGTGCATATGCAACAACGAGTGGGGGTGATGCTAGGTACGATGCCTTGACTTTTCCATGGACTCGTCCTTCGAAATTTCGGTTCCCGGACAGAACGCTCCCGACAACAAGATTTGCTTCATCAATTGCAGCATCGACTTCCTCGGGTAGTGGCCCCGAATTTCCAATGCATGTCGTGCATCCATACCCAACGACATTGAAGCCGAGTGCGTTCAAATCGTCCTGGAGTCCGGTTGCTTCGTAGTATTCAGTCACCACTCTGCTTCCTGGAGCAAGGGATGTTCGAACCCAAGGCTTGACTTCAAGTCCATGCGAGCGTGCCTTGCGAGCAAGGAGTCCCGCAGCAAGCATGACGTCTGGGTTTGAGGTGTTCGTACACGAAGTGATTGCTGCAATCACAACGTCACCATGATTCAAGTCGTAAATTTCTCCATCGCGTTCAACAATGGCTCCGTTGTTGAGTTCGGATTCATCCAGTCCATGACCCTCGAAACCCAGCTCATTGGTGAGCGACTGCACAAAATGAGATTTCATGTCTTTCAAATCGACACGATCCTGTGGTCGCTTTGGACCTGCAAGTGCAGGAAGAATTGTGCCCAAATCCAGCTCCAAAACATCGGTGTAGGTTTTTTCTGCATCGCCTGCATTGTACCAGAGTCCTTGCGCCTTGGAAAACGCCTCAACGCCTGCAAGAGCCTCTTCGTTGCGGCCCGTCAACCGGAGGTACTCAATGGTACGCTCATCAACGGGAAAGAATCCACAGGTTGCACCGTACTCTGGCGCCATGTTAGCAATTGTTGCACGGTCAGCAAGGGACAATGCTGCCATCCCTTGCCCAAAAAATTCAACAAATTTTCCGACCACACCGTGCTCTCGAAGCATCTCGACGATCCTCAGCGTCATGTCTGTTGCAGTAACTCCATCGTTGAGCGAACCGGTCAATCGTACGCCTACAACGTCTGGAGAGAGCATGTAAATCGGTTGGCCGAGCATGACGGCTTCTGCTTCGATTCCACCAACCCCCCATCCAAGAACACCAAGACCGTTGACCATTGTGGTGTGAGAATCGGTTCCAACGAGGGTATCAGCGAGCCAGATATTGTTCTCTGTGCGAGCAACACTGGCTAAGAATTCAAGATTGACCTGATGGACGATTCCTCGAGATGGTGGAACTGCCTGAAAATTGGCGAGGGATTGTTGCCCCCACTTGAGGAATGTGTAGCGCTCCATATTGCGATGATACTCAATGTCAAGGTTGAGTTTCAATGCATCAGGGTTTGCTCCAGAAATGTCGACTTGCACAGAATGATCGATGACAAGATCGACTGGAACTTGGGGATTGACTTTTTCTGGGTCTCCACCCATCTGGACCATAGCATCACGAAGTGCAGCCAAGTCAACGACCGCTGGAACGCCTGTAAAATCCTGAAGAATGACTCGGGAAGGACGAAACGGAATTTCACCACGTTCGCCATCGGCTTGCCATCCAGCAATGGCTTTGACATCCTCTTCTCGTATCAAGAACCCATCGCAGTTGCGCAGTGCACCCTCCAACAACACTCGGATTGAATAAGGAAGATGCTTGGTGGAAATTCCAGCATCATCAAGTGCAGAAAGCGCATAATACGCACCTCCAACCTCGAGTTCTCGCTTCGCCAAAAACGGGTCCAATTCGCTCATGGTTAAGCGGACTCGCGCCCCCCTAATCAACCGTGCTATTCTGTTCTCTGAGCGTTACCTACCAGAACTTGTACCACGGTTCTTCAGGATCGATGAGCTCAACCGATTCCACAGTCACTGGGAACGTAGAGAGTTTGTTGCTGTCCGTACATACGGTTTGAGAGGCACCACAGCCAACTTCTGATATGGCATCAATGACTTCAACACCACTTGTGCTCATGCCATCGATTTCACCACGGTAGGCTTTTCCGAAAGCTGTATACGAACCGTCGAGATTGTACGCACCATCAGAATCAACAAGATAGAATTGACCCCCTGCTGAATTTTCGCTTGAACTGCGAGCCGCAGCGATTGTTCCTGGCTCGTGGGTTTGGCCAAACTCAGCAGGAATAACCCAGTTGGTCATGTCATTTTGGCACACGTCCGATTCACTGAATGGAGAAGGTTGACTGTTTGCACAGTACCCGAAGAATTCACCTGCATGGGCACCGGTTCCATCACCGTTCTCAAAGTCGCCACCTTGAATCATGAAACCGTCTACAATTCGATGAAAGATGGTCCCGTCGTACCTGTCTGCTTCTGCGTTCGCTCGAAAGCTTTCTGCGTGCATTGGTGTTTCATCATCATAAAACTCAATCCAGATTTTTCCAGTATGGTCAACGTTGTTCGTGTCTGTCCATGTTATCTCCATTACAACATTGCTATTGTTAGGCGATTCCGAGGTGTTTGCACCTGACAAAATTGCTAGAACAACGATGAATATCCCGAAAATGGCACCCATTCCAGCCAGTGTCGGCCCTCCGTTGTTGAACAATCGAGGAATAAAGGTCTCAGATATGCGCTTTTCCTGCATTTCATTGAGGAGTTTGTTGTAAAGAGAACTGGTTTTCTTGTCCTTAGGGTTGTTCTTGCTTGCCTCTCGCAGGAACATAGCGGCCTTTCGATAGTCGGATTTTGAATCGTTTGCTTTGGCGATGTTCCACGTTGCTTCACCGACCAATCGTGCGGTCATTGGGTCACTCGCCTGGGGGTCCGCTGCCCGTAATGTTTGGAGCGCACCCTCGTTCTTTCCTTTCGTGATGTCCTTCGCTGCTTTTTCCCAAGCCTCGCTTAATGCATCGTCCGCCATGGTTGTTCAGAACCGCTTCCATTTTTGACTTTCACGGATAGGAATGATGAGGTTTTTACTACAACATATTGAAGTGATGAAAGCGATGGGCGTAAATCAGGAGGCCGCGACCCGCGTCGCAGAGCCTAAGGAGACACAATAGATGGATACCATCGCCAACGACTTCACCATCAACATCGCAACCGCTAACGGAACCGGATCACAATCAGCCAACCTGATTCTTTTGCAGTCTCTCTTCGACATGGGCGTCCCTGTATCCGGAAAGAACCTCTTCCCTTCCAACATCTCCGGCTTGCCAACGTGGTACATCGTTCGACTCTCGGATGAAGGATACCAGGCACCCGGTGATCGGACGCACATCCAAGTCCTCGTCAACAAGGCGACATGGGCCGAAGATTTGGCTGCACTTGAACCTGGATCGGTGGTCGTGTGGAACATGGACTCAAAGATGCCCATGGACCGTGAAGACGTCGTTTCTTATCCTGTACCCATGACAAAACTTGCTCGTTCTCTCAGTCCAAAGCTGGCGAAACTCGTGACCAACATCGTTTACGTCGGGGTTTTGGCTGAATTGCTTGGCATCACTGACGAAGCTCTCCACAAGGCGGTTGCAGGCCAATTCAAAGGAAAGGCATCGGCGATTGAACTCAACACAACTGCACTTGAACTTGGACGCAATCACGCAAAAGAGAATTTCACGAAGAGCGACCCGTATGTTGTCGAATCACGGGCGACAGAGCAACAACGCTTCTTCATGGAAGGGAACGAAGCAACCGCACTTGGTTGCATCTTCGGTGGAGTTCAACTCCTCGCTTGGTATCCGATCACACCATCCTCAAGCCTCGCTGAAGGCATCATCGGTTGGCTGCCTCGCTTACGCACCAACGACGAAGGCGAATCCACGTGTGCAGTCATTCAAGCGGAAGATGAACTCGCAGCCGCAGGAATGGTTCTCGGGGCTGGCTGGGCCGGAGGGCGTGGAATGACCGCAACTTCAGGACCAGGAATCTCGCTCATGCAGGAATTCATTGGATTGGCTTACTTCGCTGAAATTCCTTCTGTCTTCTGGGACGTCAACCGTGTCGGGCCCTCCACAGGGCTACCAACACGAACACAGCAATCCGATCTTTCGATGCTCTATGAAGGAAGCCACGGTGATACGCAACACATTGTCATCATTCCAGGCACCGTTGAAGAGTGCTTTGAATTCGGATGGAGAGCGTTCGATATTTCTGAGCGTTATCAAACACCGGTCTTTGGACTCTCTGACCTCGATCTCGGAATGAATCGCTGGGCATGTGAAGGCCTTACCTACCCTGACACGCCCATGGATCGTGGTAAAACAATTCGTGAGCAAGATGTCTTTGATGCGATGGAGAACTTTGGACGCTACCGAGATGTTGACGGCGATGGAATCCCTTACCGTACGCTGCCAGGAAGCGGCATGGCCCCGATTCTCTACCGTGGAACTGGCCACAATCCGGACGGAGTCTACTCGGAGAAACCTGACGATTATTTCGCACTCATGAAGCGTCTCAGAGACAAAATCGATGGTGCGCGAGACAACCTCCCTGCTCCGTTGATGCGCGAAGAGGTTGAAGGCGATGTTGGCGTTATTTACTACGGTAGCATGGAAAATACAATTCAGGAAATTGATGATATTCTGGAAGCAACCGGTCTCAAGGTGAGTCAATGCCGCGTGCGCTCTCTACC
>CENX01046698.1_pt1 | contig 15635 bp, 11 predicted proteins | sample 361321 | NCBI WGS metagenome assembly CENX01 (sample SAMEA2619678, study PRJEB7988) | marine metagenome | isolation source: saline water (ENVO:00002010), including | reverse complement strand
TTTTTTTGCAACCACCCAAAGCTAATAAAAGATGCTTACAGAAGATTTTTAGAAAATCAGTTGCGAAAAAATTATAATTTTTCTGGTGTAACGATAAGTATTTTTTTTAGAAAGAAATGACTAAAGTTGATCTAAAATAAGTTTTAATTCAGATTTTATTTTTTCTAATTTAACAATTAAATTTTTTTCATAAATCATCCCTTTTTTTTCTTTTATACTTGATTTTGCTCCTGCTAAAGTCATTCCTTTTTCTTTAACCAAATGATATATTAGTTGGATGGACTCAATGTCTTTTTGTGTATATTTTCGTGTTCCAGTTTGTTTTTTCTTAGGTTTAATCGAATCAAATTCATTTTCCCAAAAACGAAGCAAAGAGGTTTTTACTTTAAATGCTTTGGCTACCTCTCCGATACTGTAGTAAAGTTTTTCAGGTAAGTCTACAATCATTAATCTAGAGATTGATTTTCTTGATTTGCAATATTCAATAATTTATCAAATTCTTCTGATGTTAAATTACCGTAGTAAAAGTTAAGTGGATTTATTTTTGAACCATCTTTAATAATTTCATAATGAAGGTGTGGTCCAGCTGATCTCCCCGAATTACCTACAAATCCTATAATATCTCCTCTTTTAACTTTTTGCCCTCTTTTAACATTATACTTACTTAGATGAGCATATAAACTGACATAACCAAAACCATGATCAATTCGTATGTGTTTTCCATATCCTGAAGCTCTATTGTCAGCTCTTTTAACAATACCTTTTCCGGTAGCAAAAATAGGTGTTCCACTCGAAGCAGTAAAATCCATCCCTTTGTGCATTCTTGGTTTTTTTGTAAATGGATCAATTCTATATCCATACCCAGATGCAAGTCGTTTTAAATCTTTGTTTCTAATTGGTTGAATCGAGGGAATTGCATCCAATAAATCAACTTTATTGTTTGCTAGATACTCAATTTCATCTAACGATCTTGATTGAAGAACTAATTGTTTAGTTAGTATATCTAGTCTTTTGGATGTATTAATTATTAATTCTGAATTATCATAACCTTCGAGATCTGAATATCTATTGATCCCGCCAAATCCAGCTTTTCTTAGCTCAATTGGAATTGGGCTAGCTTCAAAATAAACTCTGTAAATGTTATTATCTCTTTCTTGAATATTTTCTAAAACAGATTCTACTTGATTTAATTTTAAATTAAGTAGATTAAATTGTAATTCATAGTTATCTAGTTCTCGGGATTGAATTATTTCTTTTGGTGTTGAGATAAACTCAGAATTTAAAAGAACGAATAGCGAAAATATACCAAAAACCATAGCTGATAACAAAAAAAAGATAAAATTTGATACTTGGAGCGTTCGAGATCTAACAACCTTTTTATATGAAAGTGTTTCAGAATCAAAATAATATTTTTCTTTTCCCATATTTATGAATCAATTACTTTCTCAAAGATAATAAAAGGTTACTAAATGAAGGATTTGATAATTATCATTTCCATATAGATACTTACCTTTGTAAATATCTTCAATTTTAAGATTAGTTATGAAATCAGAATTAGTTCGTAAAAAGTTTCTGGATTTTTTCTCCTCAAAACAACATGAAATTGTAGCTTCTGCTCCTATGGTTGTTAAAAACGATCCAACGCTTTTATTCACAAATGCTGGGATGAATCAATTTAAAGAGTTTTTTTTAGGAAATAGTAAACCAATAAATACTAGAATTGCAGACACTCAAAAATGTTTAAGGGTTTCAGGAAAACATAACGATCTAGAAGAAGTGGGTATTGATACCTACCACCATACTTTTTTTGAGATGCTTGGCAATTGGAGTTTTGGAGATTATTTTAAAAAAGATGCTATTAAATGGGCTTGGGAACTTTTAACTGAAGTTTACAAAATTGATAAGAAAAACCTATATGTAACAATTTTTGAAGGGGATAAAAAAGAAGGTTTGAGCTTGGATACAGAATCATATCAGTGTTGGAGTAAAATAATACCAAGTAGTAGAATTTTAAAAGGAAATAAAAAAGATAATTTTTGGGAGATGGGAGATCAGGGACCTTGTGGGCCATGTTCAGAAATTCATGTTGATATTAGATCAGAAGTTGATAAAAGTTTAATTCCAGGAAGTGAGCTAGTAAATAAAGACCATCCTCAAGTTGTTGAGGTATGGAATCTCGTATTTATGGAATTTAATCGAAAGGCAAATGGATCTCTGGTAAAACTACCCTCAAAACACGTTGATACAGGAATGGGTTTTGAGAGATTATGTATGGTTTTACAGGGAGTTTCATCAACTTATGATACAGATGTTTTTAAACCATTGATTATTGAGATAGAAACATTAACAAACACATCCTATGGAAATAACGAAGAAATTGATAGAGCCATAAGAGTAATTGCCGACCATTTAAGAACTGTTTATTTTTCTATTGCTGATGGTCAATTACCTGGAAATAGTGGTGCTGGCTATGTAATTCGTAGAGTACTAAGAAGAGCCATACGCTACGGATATACTTTCTTAAATCAAAAAGAACCTTTTATTTATAGATTGATTAAGTCTCTAAGCAAGCAAATGAGTAATTTTTTTCCAGAATTAAAAAAGGAACAAAAATTATGTGAAAATGTAATTAGAGAAGAAGAGGTTTCTTTTCTTAAAACCCTAGATCAAGGACTAAATATGCTTAATTCACTTTTAAAATCTTCAAAAAAAAGCTTATTAAATGGAAAAAAGATATTTGAGCTTTATGATACATATGGTTTTCCTTTAGACTTGACTGCACTAATTGCAAGAGAAAATAAATTTGATATTGATGAAAAAGGATTTAATAATGAAATGAAAAAACAAAAAGACAGATCAAAAGCTGATGCTGCATCTTCAGTTGACGATTGGAAAGTCATTTTAGATGACGATCTAGAGGAGTTCATTGGATATGATTTACTCGAGACAGATATAAAAATTACTCGGTATAGAAAAATAAATAATAAAAAGGATGGTGATTTGTATCAAATAGTCTTTAATTTAACACCCTTTTACCCTGAAGGGGGTGGCCAGGTCGGAGATAAAGGATACTTACAAGAAGAGAATGGAGAAATTCATTACATAATAGATACTAAAAAAGAAAATAATTTAATTATTCATTTTTCTAAATCAATTCCAAATAAGATAAATTCTACATTTAAAGCTGTAGTTGACGGAAATCAAAGAAAGAGAACCTCTTCTAATCATTCTGCAACTCATCTAATACATCAAGCCTTAAGAAAAATATTGGGATTACACGTTGAACAAAAAGGATCAATGGTTCATTCTGGTATGTTTCGATTTGATTTTTCTCATTTTTCTAAATTATCTAAAGATGAATTAAAACAAGTTGAATTATTTGTAAATGAAAGAATTAGAGAACAGTTGGATCTCATAGAACAAAGAAATATTCCATACAAGAACGCAATTGATCAAGGAGCCATAGGTCTTTTCGGAGAAAAATATGGAGATACTGTAAGAACAATACGTTTTGGAAAATCAATTGAACTATGCGGAGGGTGCCATGTTAAAAATACTTCAGAAATATTATTTTTTAAAATTCTTAATGAGTCAGCAATTGCGTCAGGAATCAGAAGAATTGAAGCAATTACAGGTGACGCAGTGATATCATATTTTGAGGAACAGAGTCATATACTTGATAAAATCGAGAGTTTAACTAAGAATCAAGATCCGGTTAAATTTTTTGAAAACTTTTTAAATGAAAATATTTCCCTTAAAAAGCAAATTCAAGAATTAAATAAATTTAAGATTACTACTTTGAAAGAGGATTTGAAGAAAATCATGATTAAAAAAAACAAGTTACTCTTTTTATCCAAGGAAGTCGACTTAGATCCAAACAACATGAAAGAATTAGCTTTTGAATTAGGTAACGAAATCGATAATCTTTTTTTGGTTTTGGGAACCCAAAAAAATAATAAGCCAATGTTGTGCTGCTATATCTCTAAAGACTTAGTTAAAGCTAATAATTATGATGCCGCAGAGATTGTAAAGAAATTAGGGATATACATTGAAGGAAGTGGAGGTGGACAAAAGTTTTATGCAACTGCAGGAGGAAAAAAAATTAGTGGTTTAAAAACTGCAATGGATGTCTCAATATCTTTGTTGTAAAAATCTTTTTGGATAAACATGAAAGTTAGGACGGATTTTCTTTGTGAGTTAAATCAAAAAAAAATATGGTTGAGAAGAGAAGATCTAATCAAAGAAAAAATTAAAGGTAATAAGTTTCGAAAGTTAAAGTATAATTTGATTGAGGCAAAAAAAATGAATTCAAAAGCTATTTTAACTTTTGGAGGTGCATTTTCAAATCATTTATATGCAACTTCTTTATCGGGCCATATTAATGGTATAAAAACATACGGAATTGTAAGAGGCAAAGAATGGAAAGAAAAAGTTAAAGAAAGCCCTACTTTAATAAATTGTATAAATAATGGAATGACTCTAATTTTTGTGTCTCGGGATACATATAAAAAAAAAAATAATTATGAGTTTTGGAGAATGATTAAACTTAATCCTTCAAAATTTTATATTATCCCAGAAGGAGGAACCAACGATTTAGCAGTTAAAGGGTGTTCTGAAATGCTTAATAAAAAAGATAATATATATGATGTTTTATGTTGTCCTGTGGGGACCGGAGGAACTGTAATTGGATTAATAAAATCATCAACTATTAAGCAAAAAATTGTTGGTTTTTCAGTATTAAATAATGATAATTTGAAATCAGATATAGATAAACATATAGTTAAAAAAAACTGGGAATTAAATAATAGATATACATTTGGAGGATATGCTAGATCAAATATTGATTTAATTTCATTTATTAACAATTTTAAAAAAAGATTCGATATTCAATTAGACCCTATATATACTGGAAAAATGCTTTTTGGTATTTTTGATTTAATAAATAAAAATGAGTGGTATTGGGGAAAAAATATATTGATTTTTCATACGGGTGGAATACAAGGAATTGAAGGGTTTAATAGAAGACAATTAAAAAAAGGCTTAACATGCATAATGTAGTTAGAATTATTTTTTTAATCATAATTTTTATTTCAATACCTTCTTGTGGATCATTTAAAAAAATAAATAATAAAAAAGTTTCTGCATTAGGTAAAACTAGATCAGCAAAAAGGGTTAACAAAATTAGTTCAGGAAATAGTCTAAAAAAGAAATCGAAAGCCCAGAGGGCTGAAGACTATATTAAAAAGTTTTCTTATACAGCTCAGGAAGAAATGAAAAAATTTAAAATTCCTGCTAGTATTACATTAGCTCAAGGTATGTTAGAGTCAGGTCTCGGTCAGGGAACCCTAGCTCGAAAAGGAAATAATCATTTTGGTATTAAATGTCATAAAGGGTGGAGGGGAAAAAAAATGTATCACGACGACGATAAAAAAGGGGAGTGTTTTCGGGTCTATAAGAATGCAAAAAAATCATATAGAGACCACTCTATTTTTTTGTCACAGAGAGGTCGATATAGTTTTTTATTTAATTATAAAATAACAAATTATAAGGCTTGGGCCAGAGGATTGAAAAAAGCTGGGTATGCAACTGATCCTAATTATTCAAAAAAATTAATTGATTTAATTGAAAGATATGACTTATTTCGTTTTGATAAAAGAAGGTTTTTGAAAAATAAAAAAACTCTATTGGCCGAATACTACAAAGTTAAAAAAGGAGATACCTTATATTCCATATCAAAAAAATATGGAATTACAGTTAAAGATTTAATTAAAGAAAATAAACTTAAAAATAACACTATATATTTAGGTCAAGAGTTAAAAATCAATTAGGAAATATCAATGATGTATAAAAGAAGTAGTGAGTTATTTCAACAAGCAAAACAAAAAATCCCAGGTGGTGTTAATTCACCTGTGAGAGCATTTAAATCTGTAGGAGGGACACCAATTTTTATAAAAAAAGCCAAAGGATCTTATCTTTTTGATGAAGATAAAAATAAATTCATAGATTATATTTCAAGTTGGGGACCCATGATCATTGGGCATTCCAATGATTTTGTTGTTAATGCCATTGCTAATACTGCAAAAAAAGGAACCTCATTTGGTATACCCACTTCTTTAGAAACAGAAATAGCCAAATTAGTAGTTTCTTCTGTTCCCAATATTGATAAAATTAGATTTGTTAATTCAGGAACTGAGGCATGTATGAGCGCTGTAAGGCTAGCAAGGGGTTATACAAACAAAGATAAGATAATTAAATTTTCAGGATGTTATCATGGACATTCCGATTCCTTTTTGATTCAAGCTGGAAGTGGCGCAGCAACTTTAAATAGCCCAAGCAGTCCTGGTGTCACTCAAGGTACAGCAAAAGACACGTTAGTTTCAAATTATAATAATATTGAAAGTGTTCTTTCTCATTTTAGAAAATACCCAAATGAAATAGCAGCAGTCATAATTGAACCAGTCGCTGGAAATATGGGGTGTATTCCGCCAAAAAAGGGCTTTTTGGAAGCAATCAGAAAAGTTTGTGATGAGTACAATTCTCTTTTAATATTTGATGAAGTAATGACTGGTTTTAGACTATCAATGGGTGGAGCTCAGGAATTATTAAATATTAAAAGTGACATTGTAACATTCGGAAAAGTTATAGGAGGAGGATTACCTGTAGGAGCTTTTGGTTCAAGAGAAGAAATAATGAGTCAGTTAGCTCCAGAGGGACCTATATATCAGGCAGGTACTTTAAGTGGAAATCCATTAGCTATGATCGCAGGTTTAACAACTTTAAAAATTTTAAAAAATAATCCTAACATATATAAAAGTTTAAAAGATAAAACCATTAAACTTCATCAAGAAATGAAAAATTGTCTAGAAAAAAAAGGGATTGATTATCACATAAATAGAATTGGGTCAATGATTTCATTGCACTTTACTGACCAAGAAGTTGTTGATTTTAAGACTGCCAACATGGCAAACAACGAAATTTTTAAAAAATATTTTCATGGTATGTTAGATAGAGGAGTTTATTTACCTCCTAGTCAATTTGAAAGTTATTTTTTAAACGATGCTTTGAGTTATGATGATATTGAATTTACAATTAATGCTTTTGATAAGGTTTTAAGATCTTTGTGAATTATAAAAATTCAATATTTAAAATAAAATAAACCTTTATTCAATTCACTAATTGAATAAATAATCCTTCATTACTTTTAACAACCTTCACTAAATTATTTTTTACCAAATTTTTAATTCCTTTATCCCATGCTTTATTACTTAAATTTGAGTCTTCCTTAACTTTATTTAAGTTGTTTGATTCATTTTTTTTGATTAAAACATAAATAGATTTTTCAGCCTCATTAAGATTTAGACTCTTTTTTTCTGGTTTCATTTGAGGAAAGAATAAAACCTCTTGAATTGATGAGTTATTTGTTAATAACATTACAAGCCTATCGATTCCGATCCCAATTCCAGATGTTGGAGGCATTCCATATTCAAGAGCTCTGAGAAAATCTTGATCTATAAACATTGCCTCATCATCTCCCTTTTCACTTAACTTTAGTTGTTTTTCAAAACGAATTCTTTGGTCAATTGGATCGTTTAGTTCTGAATAAGCATTAGCTAGTTCCTTTCCATTTACCAAAAGCTCAAAACGCTCAGTTAATTTTGGGTTTTCCCTATGTTCCTTTGTTAACGGGCTCATTTCTTTTGGATAATCTATTATAAATGTAGGTTGAACGTAGTGTTGTTCACATTTTTCTCCGAAAATAGCATCAATAATTTTTCCTGTACCCATTGATTCCTCGATTTCAATACCAATTTTTATTGCACTATTTTTTAATTCACTTTCACTAATATTTAAAACATCGATACCGGTATGAGTTTTAATAGATTCTAGAATTGGGATTCTTGGGTAAGGGGGTGTAAAGTCAATTATTTTTTCATTCACTTTAACCGAACAGCTTCCAGTCGATTCAATTGCAACAGTTTTAAGAAGACTTTCGGTTGTTTTCATCATCCAAAAATAATCTTTGTATGCAACGTATAACTCCATCACTGTAAACTCGGGGTTATGTGTTTTGTCCATTCCTTCATTTCGAAAATCTTTTGAAAATTCATAAACACCATCAAATCCACCAACAATTAGTCTTTTGAGATATAGCTCATTCGCTATTCTCAAATATAATGGAATGTTGAGTGCATTATGTTTAGTAATGAATGGTCTAGCAATTGCGCCTCCAGGAATTGGTTGTAAAATTGGTGTTTCAACCTCAAGATATTTTTTTTTGTTTAAAAAACTTCTTATGCTATTAGTTATTTTTGTCCTTTTTATAAAGGTGTCTTTTACTTTTGGATTTACCAATAAATCTATATATCTCTGCCTATACCTTGTTTCTGGATCAGTAAATTCATCAAACTTATTTCCATCTGGATCAATTTTGGGCAGAGGTAGAGGTTTGAGTGATTTTGATAGAAGCTGAAAGTTTTTAACGAGCACAGTCTTTTCTCCAACTTTTGTTTTGAATAGCTTCCCATCAACCCCAATTATATCTCCAATATCTAATAGCTTTTTATAAACCTCGTTATATTTTGTTTTATCATCTCCTTCACAAATTTCATCTCTGTTGAAATAGATTTGTACTCTTCCTTTACTATCTTGAATCTCAGCAAAACTAGCTTTTCCTTGAATTCTTCTAGACATTATCCTTCCAGCTAAGACTACTTTTTTATTTTCCTTAAAATTTTCTTTAATTGTTAGAGAATCGCTGTCAACTTGGAACAGATTTGCAGGATATGGGTTGATACCAATTTTTCTTAGTTCTTTTAGCTTATTTCTTCTAATTTCTTCCTGTTCTGATAGGGATGACATGGATGTTATGTTTTTGTAAAGATAACTAATGTTATTTATTGAACTATCAAAATTTGTATCTTTGAAAGATCTCTTTTTCATATGTCCTTTTTCAGAGTTTTATTAGCAATTTTTTTTCCCCCTTTTTCAATTTTGGACAAGGGTTGTGGTTCTTTTTTAATTGTATTAATTTTAACATTTTGCGGATGGGTTCCTGGTGTTATTGCGGCTTTAGTTATACTAAATAACTCTAATAATTCTTCGAAATGATAAAGAAAAATAAAGAAATAATCGTTGAAAACTGGGGGGTTCAATCTTTCAACGATGCATGGAATAAACAAGAAATTGTTTTACAATCGATCATTGATGTAAAAAAAATCAATCGAAGAGACAGGGTAAATAAAAAAACTTCTAACTATTTAATTTTTCTTGAACACAATCCAGTTTACACATTGGGTAAAAGCGGGAATATTAATAATCTTTTGATCGATGATTCGGTATTAAATAAAAATAAGATAGACTTTGTGAGGACAAATCGAGGAGGTGATATTACTTTTCATGGTCCAGGCCAATTAGTAGTATATCCGATTTTTGATTTAGATAATTTTTTTACTGACATTCATAAGTATCTTCGTTTAATGGAGGATGTTATAATTCTTACTTTAAACAAATATGACATAATAGCCGAGAGAGTTTTTGGAGAAACTGGAGTTTGGATAAATTCTAAATCACCTTATCCAGAGAAAATATGTGCCATGGGAATAAGAGCAAGTAGATGGGTTACAATGCATGGTCTTGCTTTGAATGTAAATACAGATTTATCTTATTTCGATAACATAATACCTTGTGGTATTAAACAAAAAGGGATAACATCAATGAAAAAAATATTAAATAAAAAAATCTCAATTAAAGAAGTTCAAACAGTAATTCAATTTTATTTTCAAAAAGTTTTTGATGCGAAAATAAAAACTAATTGATTTTATAAATTATTATTCCATTGGATTCAGATTGTACAATTAATCCAAATGAGTCATCACCATTATTTGCAATAATATCGACTGAATCAGTGCCGTAGACTGGAAATCCATTTACTGGGTTTCCATTGCTGGAGAATAAATATACTTTTTGTGCATCTTTATCAGTAACGCTAATTAATAATTTATTTTTTATGTTAAATATTTTTGGTCTTGTATAGTTTCCATAAGGTAATTTTACAGGAATACCTTTAATTGTTAATATGTTTTCAGATATACTAACAAGCGTTTTGGATGTCATCTCCAAAAGATGATTTTCTGACCAATCCTCTGGAGTTTTTATTATATTTCCTCTTGTATCAATTTGAACAAGATTTCCCTCCTTATCTGACGTTGTAAATGTATTTAAATATTGCCAAATTGGATTTCTACTTTTTGATATTTTCGAATTTATTTTTAATCCTATTTCTCCTCGTCGATTCAAAATTTTTATCTCTTCATTATTTAATTGAAGCACAATAAAGTCTTTTCCTTTAATTCTAATATGCTTTGGAGGAAAAACAAGATGTTGTTTTGTTTTTGTGTACTTAAAACCTTTAACTCTTTTTCCTTTTCTATCGAGCATAATTAAGTTTTTCTTCTGAGCTAAAAGAAATCTATAATTTCTATTTTTGTCATAGTCAAAAACTGCAAGTGGCTGAGAATTATCATCTCCGTCAATTTTGATATTAAAAGGTTTGACTATATTTCCATTTCGATCAAGAATAATGAATCGATTTTTTGTTCTAAAAGCCATTTGAAGCCTCTTATTTTTATATAAATCTACTTGTGATATTTTTCCAATAATTTTTTCATTAAGTTGTTTTTTCCAAAAAAGTTTTCCTGTATCAGAATAAAGGTATAAGTTGTTTTTATCATCTTGAAAAGAAATATCATACCTTTTAGTCCTGTGATTTTTTAACCACTGAGGGTAGGATGAAATATTTGACTCAGTAATAATTTCTGCAATATTTGAAATATTATTTTTATTAGTTTTGGGCTGATTTTTCCCAAATCTGAGATGAATATGTGCAAAATCAATATCATTTATCCACTGAATTGCAACAAGTGGAAATTTTTTGGAGTCAAAATTGAACTTAGAATTATTTTCTTTTTTATTTAGAGATTCCGTTTTAGAAACCCATATACCCGAGTTTACATTTGATAATTTATCTAATAAGCTTGAAAAATTTATATCATTCTGGATTATGTTGCCATCCTTGTAACTACTAATTATTGATTTTACTATAGATTCAGAATCAGTATATATTATATAATCCCCAATCTTTGCAGTATAATTAGATTTGAAATTAATTTCCAAAAATTCTAATATTGTTGAAACGCCAGAATGAAAGTTATCTGTAATTCCGTATTTAATACTTCTATATGATTTATCTAATTTTTCTGCATTTATTAGTTGATCAATTTCATTTGATTTATGAATAAAAATTGACATTCCTCGATCAAAATCAACAATACTTAATTCATCTATTGAACTAATATTTTTTAACAACTCTGTTTTATGAGGTAAGTTGTTGTATATTCTGTATTGCTTTAGTTTTTCATTTAGCTGAGGGATATTTTCCGTAGGAAAACTAATTAATGAGTTAAAGTTTTTTGGTATGATTTTGATTGCCTTGAAAGATTCGTGTTTCATCCCACCATAAACACCAATTTTAGATGGAATTGAGTCTTTGGTATAAGTAATACCATCTAAAGTAACAGATCTCGAAAAATTATTTCCATCCATAGCAATCCAATTTTCATTAAAGCTCGGAAGTAGTTTTGTGTAAGGAATCGATTCTTTAAAATATGAATTCACCTCTTTGTTGAATAATAGATTAAAAATAGAAGAATCATTGAAGCTATTTATTGCCTCAAAAAATTGCTTATTATTCATTCCATTTTGATTTGCATTATAATTTCTTATAATATTTTCAATGGTTAGTTTTGAGTCAGAAATTATTTCATTTTTTTCTAAAAAAATCTTAAAAAAAATAGTTTTATTTATTTTTTTTTCTAAGATATCATAACCTGAATAGTTAGAAATATTTGCATTTAAAATAATGGAATCTGGCGTTTTTTCATGTATTAAGGTTGTGGAAAATTTATCTTTTCCCAATGATGAAAAACAAATCAAAGAAACTTTATCTAGGTTATCCTGGATGATTGGTGATAATTTTAGTAAGTTATCATTTTTTGGAACAAATGGTTTAAAAGTGCTAAAATTCAAAAGTTCTTTAAAGGATGTACTTTCATTTATTTGAATTAACGAAAAAGTATTTTGTGGTACATACTGGTATATAGTTTTTTCTTTTTTTACGTATTCGTCACAGCCTAAAAATAATAAAAACAAAAACAAAACATTTTGCATTACTCTCATGTTAAACAAAATTATAACTTATAAGTTTAGTACCAACTGTTTTTTCAATAATTGAAATGATTTTCTATGAAATTTTGTGGTACCATATTTTTTTATGGCCTCTCTGTGCTTTTCTGTTCCATAACCCTTATTTTTATCCCATCCATAATTGCAATTTATTTTATTTAAATTTAACATGTAATCATCTCTATATGTTTTTGCTAAAATAGAAGCCGCCGCTATATTTTGGTATTTACTATCACCTTTCACAATGCATTTATGGGGAATATTTTTAAAATCGTAAAAAAAATTCCCATCAATTAACAGGTGTTTGGGTTTTACTTTTAAATTACGAATTGCAAGGTGCATAGCTTTCATAGTAGCATTAAGAATATTTATTTTATCAATTATTTTTGATTCTACATTTATAACTGAAAACGCAATAGCTTCTTTTTCAATTATTTTCCTAAGTCGATTTCTTTTAAGTTTTGAAATTATTTTTGAATCATTTAAAATCACTGAATTAAAGTTCTTCGGGAGTATTACAGCTGCCGCTGTTACTGGCCCAGCTAGGCTTCCTCTTCCAGCTTCATCAACTCCTGCTTCTAATGAACCGAAGAAATTTAGTCTTAAACTCATCAAATAGTTTTTAAATATTAAATTCGTTAAAATAAATCAATATACATATAGAACCTCTAACTTCGTAGATAAATAAATTTTATGCGTTTATTTTATTGGATCACTTTTTTTGTATTTACCAATATCAGTTCACAAAATACAGAAACTAATTTAATAGAAAGTTTAAGCAAAGAATCAGATTCTATACTGATACCTGAGATTAATTCTAGAATAGAGGATTCAATAAAAATAATATTCAAATCTGAGGATGATCTAATTCTAAATGATAGTATAAAAAAATCAATTAAAAAAAAGGGAATTCGTCTGAGAAATATATTTATGGATTCTGTTTTAATAAGAAATTATAAAATATATAATGACAACGATACTAACACATACGTTGATACAACATTAACAATTGAAAAAGATTACAGGTTTAATTACTTGAGAAAAGATTATTTTGAATTATTACCCATGCCAAATGTTGGTCAAGGATTCAATAAAATGGGTTATGATTTTACTAAAAGACAATTATCTCCAGAATTTGGTGCCAGAGGATTAAATTATGGATACATAAATAGAGAAGATGTTCAATATTATGAGGTTCCGACTCCTCTCTCTGAATTATTTTTCAAAACAACTTTTGAGCAGGGACAGCTATTAGACGCTTTAATTTCAGTTAATACTTCTCCAAACTTTAACATAACTATAGCACACAAGGGGTTGAGGTCCCTAGGAAATTATGTCGACTCCCGTACAAATGCTACAAATCTAAGATTGTCAACTCAATACAGGAATTTTAATGATAGGTACCGTTTAAGAACTCATTTTGTTGCTCAAAAATTAGGTTTCCAAGAAAATGGAGGTTTAGATAGTCTGTCGGTTTATTTTTTTGAGAAGGCAGTTGAGGATTTAGATTATGATGGTTTTCTCGATCGATCAAGATTGGTAACAAATATTGAAGCCCAAAATTCCATCCAAGGAAAAAGATATTATTTTGATCAATCTTATAAAACTTTGAGAATCAACAAAGATTCTTTTGACTATAGACTAAATATTGGCCATTCTTTCGCGTATGAAACCAAAAATCAATTATTTGAATACTCAAAACTTAATGATTTTTTTGGCAAAGATTTAGTTGCTGATTCTGAGGGTAATTTTGTTTCGGGCACAATTAAGGATATTCATAAGCTGAGGTCATATAGAAATTTATTTTATGCGACATACAAAATCCCCAAAGTAGGTGATTTTGATTTTATTATTCAATTAGATAAATGGAATTATTTTAAGGTAAATGATCAACCCGATCAAGTTAATTTCGAAGGAATTCAAGAAATCGATTTTAGTCAACAAACAATTGGAATTAACTGGAACAAAATAATATATGGATATAAATTAAATTTTCAGTTAAAAAAAACACTTAAGGAAAATTTTGGCAGTTCGTTAATTAGGTTAGACTTAAAGAAAAACTATAATAAAATTGATTTAAGGACAGAGGCTACCTACAGAACTCAATCACCAAATTTTAATTTTCATCTTTTTAGAAGCAGCTTATCTGATTATAACTGGAGTAATTCAGACTGGCTTCTTGAAAAAGTATCTTCGATTAAAGCTGAAATTGAGCATAATAAATGGGGTAAATTGACATTAGATTGGCAGCAAATTAATGACTACTTATATTTTGAAGACATTACTCCCTTGGAAAATTTCACAAAACAAAGTATAATTTCACCTTCGCAATCACCTAATAAAATAAATTATCTCAAAGCAAGGTTTTTTCAGAAACTAAAGTTTTGGAAGTTAGGATTAGTAAACACTATTCAATTTCAAGAGGTTAAATCAACTTTTCTCAAGGATGTTAATCGTCATGTTTCATCACCTTTAAACGTTCCTAAATGGATAACTAGAACATCCCTGGTCCTAGATACATATGTTTTTAAAAAAGCCTTATACATTCAAACAGGAGGAACTTTTCAATATTTTTCTGAATTTTATGCCGATCTATATAATCCTGTCCTGGGTGAGTTTGCTTCCCAGAATCGAATAATGATTGGTAACTATCCAAGATTAGATTTTTTTTTAAATGCTAAAATTCAACAAACTAGGTTCTTCATAAAATATGAACATTTTAATAGTAATAGAACTGGATACAACTTTTTTGCTGCTCCATTTGTTCCCTATAGAGATCGCTCAATTCGATTCGGCTTAGTATGGAATATGTTTCAATAATAAACTTAAAAAAGTAGTTTTTTTCTTGTAAAAACTTAATAAATATTCTTATTATTTGATATCTTATATGTACACGAAAAAAAAAAATAAAAAAAAAACATGCAACGCTATCACATTATAAATAATCGTTATATATTTGCACGCGCTTTAAAAGACTAATTATTAGTTTCTAAAAGCACAAAGTTCATTGAGAAATTGTAAAATGACAGCGCGTATCTATAAACTTTTAGATACAAAGCAAAGAATTAATCGTTTTGAGACGAAGTCAATTACTCATGTTGTTATAATTTATAAAGATTTTACAACGAAGAGTTTGATCCTGGCTCAGGATGAACGCTAGCTGCAGGCTTAATACATGCAAGTCGAGGGGTAACAGAGAGTGCTTGCACTCTGCTGACGACCGGCGCACGGGTGCGTAACGCGTATGCAACCTACCTTTTACAGAGGGATACCCAAGAGAAATTTTGAATAATACCTCATAAGCTCTATTTGTATCATTATTTATAGAGGAAAACTTCGGTGGTAATTGATGGGCATGCGTCCTATTAGTTTGTTGGTAAGGTAACGGCTTACCA
>CENX01183745.1_pt1 | contig 15638 bp, 10 predicted proteins | sample 361321 | NCBI WGS metagenome assembly CENX01 (sample SAMEA2619678, study PRJEB7988) | marine metagenome | isolation source: saline water (ENVO:00002010), including | reverse complement strand
ACCGTCCCCAATCATTTGAAAAATATCAAAATCTTCTTTTGTTTCTAGTGAAGGAATTCTATTACTTCTCCTAAAATGATCAATAATGAGATTATGACTAATACGCATTACCCACGGCAAAAACTTGCCCTCTTCATTATAAACACCGTTTTTTAATGTTTTAACCACTTTAATAAAGGTATCTTGAAAAATATCTTCAGCGGTTTCTCGGTCAAGAACTTTGGAGAAAATAAAATTAAAAATACGTTGCTGATGTCTTCTAATCAATAACTCAAGAGATCCCTCATTCCCATCAAGGTAGAGAGAAATGAGTCTAGCATCTGAAGATTTAGTTTGTGTATTGTACATAATAAACTACTATAATTGCAAATAATTTGCTACTGTTATTCAGTAAACTCTTAGAGTAGTTTTTATGCTATAATTAAAATATTTTTACAAATATAAAAAAAATAATCAATTGAATTACAAAGCTCTTGAAATCAATCAAATATCTTGAAATATCTTAGGCACAGATTAGCTTGAATAAACACTAAGATTAAGAAATACAAGCAATTTTTTTTGATAAAATATTGTAATTTTAAAAATTTATTTTTGTTATGAAAAATCTTTTGGAGTACGATCCAAAAAAATACATTGTAATAAAAGGAGCACATCTGAATAATTTAAAAAATATCGATGTAGTCCTTCCTAGAAAAAAGTTAATTGTGATTACAGGTCTGTCTGGTTCAGGAAAATCAACGCTCGCTTTTGATACACTCTATGCTGAAGGACAAAGACGCTATGTTGAAAGTTTATCTTCTTATGCCCGTCAATTTATGGGGCGCTTAAATAAACCTAAAGTAGATTTCATCAAGGGTTTGTCCCCTGCAATTGCTGTTGAACAAAAAGTGAATGCAACCAATCCACGATCTACAGTTGGAACTAAAACGGAAATATATGAATACATCAAGTTGTTGTTTGCTAGAATAGGAAAAACTTTTTCGCCCATTTCCAATCGGGAAGTAAAAAAAGATGCTGTGAGCGATGTCATCAACTACATTAAAACCCTAGATGAAGGAGATAAATATTTATTACTGTCACAGGTGAAAGAAGAGCCCAACAGGACTTTTGGGGATAAAATTAAAGTATTTAAACAGCAAGGTTTCGCAAGAATTTTTATCGATGATCAAGTCGTGAGAATGGAATCCATAATTAAAACCCCTACCAAGCCCTTTCACTTAGTTGTAGATAGGGTTATCATACAACAAAATGATGACTTTTATAAGCGTCTTGCAGATGCCATATCTATAGCATTTTATGAAGGTAAAGGTGATTGTAGTTTATATTCATTAGCTAATAAAAAAGAAATATCTTTTTCAAATTCTTTTGCCCTCGACGGCATGACATTTAGCACCCCTACAGTGCATCTTTTTAGTTTCAACACGCCATTAGGCGCCTGTTCGACTTGTGAGGGTTTTGGCGATGTAATTGGTATTGATCCAGAACTAGTGATTCCGAATAGTGCAATTTCAATTTATGATAATGCCATTGCTCCATGGAAAAGTACGGGCTATAAAAAATATTATAATGATTTAGTTAAAAATGCGTACCATTTTGATTTTCCTATTCATACTCCTTATTTCGAGTTAACAAAAGAGCAAAAAGAATTGGTCTGGAATGGCAATCAATTTTTTAAGGGTATTTACAATTTTTTTAAGAAAATTGAAGCTAAAAACTATAAGATTCAAAATAGAGTATTGTTATCTCGCTACAGAGGGAAAACCAAATGTGAAGCTTGCCAAGGCTCAAGACTTCGTGAAGAAGCGGGTTATGTCAAAATAAATAAGACCAGTTTACCAGAACTTTTGACACTACCCATATCAGCATTAATTACTTTTTTTAATCAACTTAAACTGACTGATCATGAGAAGAAAATTGCCCACCGAATTTTAATAGAAATCAAAAGTCGTTTGCAATTTGTAGCACAGGTTGGTTTAGGCTACCTAACATTAAATCGAAGGTCTAACACCTTATCTGGAGGTGAATCACAACGCATTCAGTTAGCCACTTCATTGGGGAGTAGTTTGGTTGGTTCACTCTATATATTAGACGAACCCTCCATAGGTTTACATCCGAGAGACAATCAAAAATTGATTACTGTTTTAAAAAATCTAAGAGATATAGGCAATACTGTTATAGTTGTTGAACACGACGAAGAAATGATGTTAGATGCTGACTGGATTATTGATATTGGTCCTGAAGCAGGAAGCTTAGGGGGTAATATCGTAGCTCAAGGCACACCCAAAACCATGCTTAAATCAGAGGGATTGACCGCAGCTTATTTGAAGGGCGAAATACAGATTTCTGTTCCAAAAAAACGTAGAACTCCAAAGAAAAGAATTCGAGTAGAAGGAGCTAGAGCAAATAATTTAAAAAATATTACAGTGGACATTCCGATTGGCGCCTTAAGTGTTGTTACAGGTGTTTCTGGAAGTGGAAAAACAAGTCTAGTAAAAGGAATTTTATGCCCTGCCATGTTGAGATATTTTAATATTTACAGTCAGAAACCGTTATCACATACTAGAATTTCCGGAGATCTTAATACGTTGAAAAGTGTTGAATTTGTAGATCAAAACCCAATAGGTCGCTCTTCTCGTTCAAACCCAGTGACATACTGCAAAGCCTATGATGAAATTAGAGCTCTATTTTCAAAACAAAAAAGAGCAACAATTCAAAACTTGCAGCCCAAACATTTTTCATTTAATGTGGATGGAGGAAGATGCGAAGTCTGCAAAGGCGAAGGAACTGTGACTATTGAAATGCAATTTATGGCTGATGTAATCCTTACTTGCGAAAATTGTCAGGGAAAAAGATTCAAAAAAGAAATACTGGAGGTTAAATTTCATAATACCAATATTGATGATTTACTTAATACTACTGTAGATGATGCAATAGCTTTCTTCGAAGCGCACGGGCAACAGAAAATAATTAATAAATTAAAACCTCTTCATGAAGTTGGTCTTGGCTATGTGACCTTAGGTCAATCCTCTGCAACTCTTTCTGGAGGGGAGGCGCAACGAATAAAACTAGCATCCTTTTTGGCCCATGGAATTACAAAAGAAAAGGTATTGTTCATTTTTGACGAACCTACTACAGGATTACATGTGCATGACATCAAAAAATTACTTGCCTCTTTTGAGGCACTTATAAACCATGGTCATTCTGTGATCGTGGTGGAACACAATTTAGATTTAATTAAATGTGCCGATCATCTGATCGACTTGGGTCCAGAGGCGGGAGACAAAGGGGGCTATCTTGTTGGTCAAGGAACACCAGAAGAAATTGCAGCACTCCCCAATTCACATACTGGGAAGTTTCTACATTCAAAATTAGTTGAATCTTCGCAAGGTGTATTGAAATAATTTCTTGAGTTCTTGCGATAAACCTAAAATCAAAACTACCATGCTAAACAATATGCTTAACAAGATTGTTTTGAGTATGATATTTAAAAGTGGTTGCATACTAATTGTGAGGTGTAAAAAAGAAAAATATGCTCCCAATATAAGTACCAATGTAATTGCCATTTTAGTTGTAAATGGATGAATTTTCAAATAAAAAACTACCAAAATCAATTTTAAACTATTGATTAGAACCATAACAATTAAAGTAGCCCACGCAGCACCTATTAAACCATATTTATCAATTAAAAATACATTTAACAATACAGCCAGAATAGCTCCCAAAACAGAGAACCAAAATACATAACTATACAAAACTGAATTGCTAATTATACTATTTAAGCATCCCATGGACATGCTGAACAATTTTCCAATTGATATCAAACCCACTGCCCAAAATGCTGTTACATACTCTGGTTGATTGACTAAAACATAAATATCTGTGAGGTTAACATTAATCACAACAGCTATAAAGCCTGAGATTATAAAAAGATTAGAAGCACTTTTTTTAAGCAAATTTTCTAATCTCTTTTTGTCCTGATTATTTATGGCTTCAGAGACTAGAGGAGTAACAATTTGAAACATCCCCCTTCCTGGGGCTTCTATAACTGCAGCAATGAATATGGCAACCGAATAAAAAGCAACATTGTCAAGAGTAAGAATATTTGATAGCATTGATTTGTCAATATCCAAAATAAAACTTGCTGCCGCTCCTGAAAGAAAAATGGTAGCACTATATTTTAATATAGCTTTCCATTGAATAGGAATCCCAATCGGGTTTTTGGGTATATATATCCAAAAGCTATAAAGAATCATTAATAAAAGACGAAGGTAATAGCCGATAATTAAGAACTGGAGAAATGCTTCTTTATCAATCTTCCCGATGGCAAATAGCAGTAGTAAGATGAAAATCAGAAAACGATTATAAAACTCTTTTAAAAAATTACCAAAAACGGTTTTCAAATGTACTCGTTGCCAACTATAAAAAATTTCAAAGTAGGCAGTAGCAATGCTTAAACTAAAAATCAAATAGGCATAATATCCCATAGATTCATTTTCACTTGATAAATAATTTACAATTTCTTGACGATATACCAGATAGAGAATGAAAAATACACCAATTATCAATATGGGACATAGGATGGAAAACCACAGCAATTTATCTTTTTCTTGATCTGTTTTACATTGAGTATAAAACTTGATCAAGGCATGTTGAACACCAAATGCGATAAAAGGTTGCACAAGATTAGAATAGGCCAAAAGAGCAACAACCAAACCTTGGAATGCCTTTCCAGGATATGCCGGATACAAGTATAAGGTGCTTATTGCTCCTAACCCAAATGCTAGAGCGATACTCAAAAAATTTAATATGGACTGCCTAGTGATCACGTTCTACTTTCCTTTGTTCGTACCATATCCAAGAGAAAAGAAGTACTACAAAAAGAATAAGTGTTGTACCTCTCAATAGGGTTCCCAGTTGCACCACCTTAGGCTCAAATGAAAAATCTATGCGATATTTTCCTGCAGGCAATAAAGCTCCTCTTAAAATATAATTAACACGTAATATATTCTGAGGTTTTTCATCAAATTTTAGTTGCCATCCCATTGGATAATACATTTCTGAAAAAATGGCTAAACGTTCGCTAGATAAATTTACTGCATAACTCAATCGGTCAGTTTTTGCAGAAAGTAAACTAATTGAATCTAAACTGTCTGAAACAAATACTTTAGGTATTTGAGTTTTTATATCGTTCTCTTCTATGATGGCCATTTTGTCCACAGCAAGTGTTTTCATCGCTTGCAAAGCAGCATCAGCATTAGGAACTACTTTCACACTGTCAACTAACCAAACAGGGCCCATAGTAGATCCATTTCGGGAAGCACGAGGCCCCAAACTATCTTGAAAAAGGAAATATTTAATATTAAGAAGATCTAAAATATGACGTAATTGATATTCATTATAAAAGTTATATAATTCCTCAAGCCTTCGTGGTTTTGCCCCATGGTAGCCACCAATAGAGTTGTGGAAATTAGCTGTTCTTGCACCTGTCAATCCCAGTTGGGGTTCCATCACACGGTAGCGTGTTGTGTCTTGTAATATAGCTTGATCTGCAGGGGTTTTTTTAAAACCCATTGTTTGAGCATTTTGACTAACAAAAAAATCTCGGTCAATATACCTCCCTGATATGCTTAAAAGATCTACTAACACTATAAAAATGGATAGTGATAGAAAAACAGCAGGCTTAATTTTTTTTATCACAAAAGAAATTATAAGGATGGAAAGGATTAGACAATAAATCAATGCTCTCAGCAGATCTGCACTGTAAAAATCTTTTCTTGCTTCAATAATCATTTCGAAAATAGATGCCCCAAATATTTCACGATAGTAGGAATCATTTAGACCCTGAAAAGAAAAAAAACCTCTGACAAGAAGTAAGAGAACTAAAATAGACGTTGGATACAAAAAGATTTTAAGCAATTTTTTCCATTTTTCTTTTGGGAACGTGAATAAAGCATTCATACCTAGAGCAGCTAACACTGGTAAACAAAATTCTAGAATAACTTGAATGGAAGAAACCGCTCTGAACTTATTGTAGAATGGAAAATAATCAATCATAAAATATGTAAGCAAGGGAAGGTTTTTTCCCCACGACAAAAACAGAGATAGCAAAGCACCAATTAGAAATGCATTACGTGTTGGGCCTCGCACTAATATTATCCCAAGGATAGCAAAAAAGAATATCGTAATTCCAATGTAAGCAGGTGCTTCTAAAATAGGCTGATCTCCCCAATAAGTGGGAATATTAGTAACAATTTGAGCTGCTTGACCTAGAGGAACTCCTTGTTGCAACAAGAAAGTGTTTAGCTTGCTATCTTCTCCTAAGTCCTCTCTTGATGCTCCACCCTGAATCCTAGGAGCAATTAAATTAAAACTTTCAAAAATACCATAGCTATATTCTGTAATATAGTCATATTCTAAACCAGTACTGATTTCAGTTTTAGGCGTACCATCAGCGGTTTGTTTAAGCTCGCTTTTTCCTCTGGTACTGAATTTTGCATATTCGGCAGTAGCTATAAGGGGAGTTGCATTTAATCCTAGAGCAAATATACCTGCAAGTAAAAGCCAAAGTGTAGGTATAAAAAACTGCTTGTAGGTCTTCTTTCGAAAATGATCCCATGCAATAGATACTAAAAAAACAAGTATCAATAAAAGCATGTAGTAAGTCATTTGGTAGTGATTTGCTCTAATTTGTAGGGATAATGTAAGTACAGTAATAATAAAAGCAAAAGGTTTAGGATTTCGATATAAAAGCACTATTCCTGAAAAAACAAGTGGGATATAGCCCACTGCTAGTGCTTTGGTATTATGCCCCACTTGGAGAATTATTAAAAGATAGGTTGAAAATCCAAATCCTACAGCTCCAAAAAGGGAGGTGTGCCAGGGTAATTTTAACACTAATAAAAAACAATAAGTTGCTAGTAAATAAAGAAATAAAATGTGAGCTGGTCGGGGTAAAATTCGAATAATTTTATACAGTGGTGTTAGAACATCAATTGGATATTCGGCACCTAATTGATAGGTTGGCATTCCCACAAAGGCATTGTCAATCCAATAGATTTCTCTGTCTTCAATTTGTCGTGATTCTTTTAATTGACGTGACATTCCCTCGTATTGTTGAATGTCAGATTGAAATAATTTTTTGCCTAATAATAAGGGATAATAAAAAAGTAAGGCAACCAACATAAATCCTCCAACAACATAGAGATGAAGTAAATTCTGTTTAGATAATAAATCTCTTATCCAAGATTGCATAGACTAGGTGAACATTGAGGGTTGATTAAAGATTGATTTTAAAAAAGTTTGCAAAAGATAGACTGGTTGTTTGAAATCAAATGTAAAGAAATTCAAAATTATAATTACTTTTTAAGTCGATGTTTAGAGGACAAAGTGATTTTTTTTGAATCTACATAAACTATATTTGCATAATGAAAGTAAACAAGCTTCTCTGTATATTTCTTTTGAGTTTCAGTTACCTTTTTCCTCAATACACAGAACAAATTAACTCAAATAGACCAGGAATATCAATTGGTGCTTTTGCTGTTGGAAAAAGAGTTATTCAAGTGGAAGGGGGGTTTGCCTTTCAAAATTTCGATCACTCAGGCTACAACAAATCTACTTTCAATGCGGGTGTAAATTTTTTATCTATCCGATGGGGGTTTTGGTCTGAACGGGTTGAACTGACCTATCAGGTAGCCTATTTGAAGGGGACTTTAAAATCTAAGATTATAACTACACCACAATACAAAACAGAGAAAGGTTTAGTTGAAAATTTTTTAGGTATAAAATATTTGTTGTACGATCCTTACAAAAAAGAACGTAAAATAAACGTTTATAGTTGGAAGGCAAACAATGGATTTAAACTGAGAGATCTTTTACCAGCTGTTTCTCTCACTTTAGGAGCAAATGTTCAAGTTGGGAAAAACCAGCCCTACCCATATCGCAATTATTTCGCCAATTTGTATCGACCCATTTTTTATCAAAATTTAGGCTTACCTGTGGAAAAAGAATCATTTTTGCATTACCGCGCAATGCTTGCTACTCAAACTCATTTTTTGAGATCTTGGGTATTAGTAACCAATTTAATTTATCATAGAATTCTGTCAGACTATCCAGAACAGAATTATATTGTCACTCTCACGCATACCCTCAATCCTTATTGGTCTGTATACGTGGAAAATGAAGGCCGATATAGCGAGTTATTCCGTGATAATTTCATACGTGGCGGAATTGCATATCTATGGAGCAATAATATCCAGATTGAAGCGACCCTTGGTGCCAATTCAAAAAACACCCCTGGTATGTTTTTTGTTAATGCAGGAGTATCTTATCGTTTAGATTTTCACAAGCCTTTTACTTCAGCGGCAGAACTTGAATCGAGGGCATTGGAAAAAGAAGAAAAAAAGTTAAGAAAAGCTGTTAAAAAAGACAGTAAAACTCAAAAAAAACGCAATCGAAAAGCGAAACGTAGAAATTAATAGTGAAAACAACAATAGAAATAAGACCTGTTCATACCCCAAAGGAATTAGATCTTTTTATTCGATTTCCTTTTCAATTGTATAATGGAAATTCTTTTTGGGTCCCTCCTCAAGTGAACGAGGAAAAAGCATTTTTTGATCGTACCCAAAACCCGATTTTTAAAAATGCTGAAGCCTGTTACTTTCTCGCCCTCAAGGAGGGCAAAGTGGTTGGCCGAATTGCAGGTTTGGTCAATTATATTGAGGTAGACAAATTAGACACTAAAAAGCTACGCTTTGGCTGGTTTGATTTCATTAACGATATGGAAGTAAGCCAAAGACTTTTGGGCGCAGTCCAAACTTGGGGAAAAGAAAGATACCTAGAATACATGGAAGGTCCTATGGGTTTTTCAAATCTCGACAAAGCTGGAATGCTCACCATGGGCTTTGAAGAAAAAAGTACAATGATCACCTTGTATAATTTCCCTTATTATCCTGCTCATCTTGACAAGTTGGGTTTTGAAATTAAAATGGAATGGGTTGAATATGAAATTAAAATACCAATATTTAATAAAGCACCAAAAAAGATTCAACGCTTCGCTGATCTCCTCATTGAGCGTTATCAATTGAAAATTATTGATTTTAAAACCAAAAGTAGTATCCTGCCCTATGTGGAAGAAATGTTTGCTCTGTTAGACAAAACATATAGCTCTTTGCCAACTTACGTGCCCATACAAGACTATCAAATTGATACTTATAAAAAGAAATATCTGCCTTATGTCAATCCCGATTTGATAAAGTGTATTGTCAACCAAAAAGAAGAATTAGTTGCTTTTTCAATTATCTTACCCTCACTTTCTACTGCCTTACAAAAAATGAAAGGGAAATGGAACTTAGCTTCCTACTATCATTTGTGGAAAGCTATTAATTATAATAACAGGGCCTCATTTTATTTGATTGGTATTCGTCCTGATTTTCAAAACAAAGGGATAACAGCTGTAATTTTTAATAAAATGCAGCGTGTTTTTAATAAAAGAAATATCAAATGGGTTGAAACGAATCCAGAACTAAAAGAAAATAAAGCTATTCAAATGCTATGGAAAAACTATGAAAAGAGACTACATAAAACAAGAGTTACGTATGGGAAATCTATTTCCTAGCTAGATATGCTCCTAAGCACAATCATATTCTTATTTTTAAGCCATGAATCTCAACGATACTATAATTGCAGTCGCAACACCGAAAGGAGAAGGAGCCATTACATTATTGAGAGTGTCTGGACCAGAAGCGATCTCTAAAACAGACTACATTTTTGAAACTAAATCAAAACAAAATTTAAAAAGAAGCCTATCACCGCAAGTTTTTTTTGGAACCATTTCTTCAAAAGGCGCTCTTTTAGACGAAGTTCTTGTTACTGTTTTTAAAGGACCAAGATCATATACCGGTGAAGATGTTATTGAAATTTCTTGTCATGGTTCTCCTTACATTCAACAACAAATACTTCAATGTTTTATTCAGTATGGAGTTCGTGTAGCCGAGCCAGGAGAATTTACAATGCGTGCTTATTTAAATAAAAAGATGGACCTTAGTCAAGCTGAAGCAGTTGCAGATCTAATCGCTTCAGATGCTGCAGGTGCCCATAAATTAGCTCTTCAACAGATGCGTGGAGGGTTTTCCTCTCACTTAGAAAACCTCCGAACTGAATTGATCAATTTTACTGCCATGATTGAATTGGAACTCGATTTTTCTGAAGAGGATGTTTCTTTTGCTGATAGAAAAGAACTTATTCAATTGGTTGATCTATTACAAAAACAAATCAATCAATTGATCTCCTCTTTTTCGCTTGGCAATGCAATTAAAAATGGAATCCCAACAGCAATTGCTGGAAAACCCAATGCTGGAAAATCTTCTCTCCTCAACGCATTACTTAATGAAGAGAAAGCCATTGTATCAAATATAGCCGGAACAACACGTGATAGTATTGAAGATACACTCACTATTGAGGGTATCAAATTTAGATTTATTGATACTGCAGGATTGAGAGAAACGCAAGATGAAATTGAAGCTATCGGTGTAAAGAAAGCATTAGAGAAGGTGTTACAGGCTCAAATATTACTCTATCTATTCGATCCATTGGAAACAAGTCCTTCAGCTATTTTAGAAGATTTAAAAATCTTAGTACGAGACGATTTACAACTTCTAATTATTGAGAACAAAATCGATCGTTTTACAATTGATCAATCCTTTGAACATGATGATTATTTCAAAAATAATATTCCTAAGGAATGGAATGTCATTTATTTTAAACTATCAACCTTTCAAGAAAACTCTATCAAAGCTTTACAAGAAAATCTTCATCAGATTGTAGAAAAAAAACAAAACTCAGAAAGCATCTTGATCAGTAATGCACGTCATTATGAAGCCCTTTTATTAGCTGCTGAGGCAATGCAAACGGTTCATAAAGGGGTAAATGATAAGTTAAGTGGTGATTTGCTTAGCATTGATTTAAAAGAGGCTATTTATCATATAGGAAGCATTTCTGGCGCAATTGAAATTGACAAAGACATCTTGGGGACCATATTTGGAAAATTCTGTATTGGCAAGTAAGATATATTCTAAAGAATTCTAAAAAACCCTAAAAGCAGATAGTTTTTAAAAAATTAAATCATTTTTGTATTTTTAAACCTTAACGACCATAAATCTATTAAAATGAAAAAAATATTTTTTTTAATTATTTCTTTATTATTTATTCAAATTAATTTAGCGCAAAGTGATGAACCATACATTCTAAGATTCCATTATATGTCAGTTAGTGGAGATGTAAATGAATTTATTGAAGCTAATAAAACCTATTTTAAAAAACTAGCTGAACAGGGTGTAAAAGATGAAGCTTGGGCTGGCTGGGAAATGCATCAATCAATCTCAGAGGGTAACAAATTTTTATTTATACATCATTTCAAAAGTCCTAAACAATATGAAAATTATGGAAATGTTTTTAGCGGTGATGTAGCAAAAAAACTAGGATTAAAATCCCCCAATTGGGGTAGTTTTCAAGCTGAAGGTGAACCTTATGAGTTTTGGCAAATTGTTTCTTCTGCTTTGGGAAAAACAAGCTCAAAATATTTTGTAAAAAATGAATTTAAATTCACAGACACTAAAAAATTTGTTGAGAACAACAAGTTATGGGGTCAGATGGTAATTAATCCACAATTAGAAAATAATGAAGGAATGAATTGGGCTTGTGGTATTAAGATGATGGGGAATTACTGGGAAGACGGTAATATGATATCATTTAATGGGATATCCTTTGATGGATTCAATTCTTTGGAATCATTGATGAAAGGGAGCGCATATAGCGAAACAGCTACACCAAATAATTATATTGAAAAATTTGCAGAAGAGTTACAGAAAAGAGAATTAAATGATTTTGCATCTGCGAGAAAATCTTCAGTATGGAAAGTAATTGATAATACTTGGGATTAATTTTTTATTGATTTAAACTTTTCTTCTAATAATTAAGCTAACTGAAAAACCTTGCACTTTATTCTGAGGAGGTTTTTTAATCATCGGCATATCCTCTTCGTTCAGTTCAGGAAAAAAACAAAGAGTAGAGAGATTATGAGTAGAAAAAATAAATTTTATTGCCAAGATACTAAAACGAATTTAGGATATTTTACTTCAACCTGAAACAGGTAAACACCCTATCCCCTTCATTTAAGTTCGGGAAGTAATTTGTATATTAAGCATTATTAACTATAAATCTACTAACAATGAGAAAACTACTTTTTATTTTCGTTTTTTTCCCGATAATTTCATTTGGACAAAAAATTAAGGGTGAAAAACTTTTCTCAATTAAAGTAGCTATTGGGGAATACCAATCCTCTGTTGGAGAGTATTTGAATTTGAAGTCTCACTACGCTCCCTATACGAAAGGAGTTTTTGAGGGAATTACCAAAGGAAAGGTTCTTCCAATTGGTGGAGATTTTCCTCTTTATCACGAGGAAAATGGAAAAACTTTTGCTGATTTGGATATTGACCTAGTTTTACTAACCGAGGAAAATGAAAAAATATACTGTAAAGCTACAGGCGTTTTAAATTATGTTACCGAAACTTTTGAATTATTAAAATTTCAAACACACTGGCGTTTTAGGACATCAAGTGAAAAGCACAAATATCTAAACGATGTTATGGGTGTTGGGTTTGGCTATGTTTTAACTCCTGATTCTGAATATAATTTTCAACACGATATCTACGATGTGCATTTAAAATAATAAAATTTAAATCATCGGTATATCCCCTTAGTGGGTAATCATTAAATCATACATTGTGTCTTTACGATTCCAGCCAAGTCTGGAAAGCAGTCTGGTTTTAAATAATCATTGTATATAAAATTGTTTTAAACTTATACAATCAAAAGAAGTGACTGAATTCCCTCTACACCCCCCTGGATATCTTTGTAAATGCAATAGCAATTGTGATAATTCCTAGGTTATGAAGATGCTGGAAAGTATTGACTAGATAGGTATTTTAAGCTGCTGAGGACAAATATATATCGAATATTAAAGGGTATATTTAATTAGTGAGAAGTTATAATAGATTCATGTTATGCAAGTGGTAATTTTTAAATTAAATCAGTTTTATCTCCTTCTAACCAAAGGGATTTCATATATAATATGAATTGTAGAGATATAAAAAAACCTCTTTAGAAAGATTTAAAGAGGTTTTTTAATTGTTTTTATGTTTTAGAAATAAATTATTGAGGTATATTCCATCTGTTAATTATTTTAGCACTAAAGTTTCCTACTATTTCAGATATTGGACTAGTTTTAGTAACAAAATTCGCAAATGCTTTGGAATTATTAATTTTGTCTCTTCCATCTAAAAACTCCGACATTTTTGGAGCTCTAGCAACAAAATAATGAGTAACTCCTCCTCTCATTCCTGCTATTGCTTCATGGAGCTCAAATGGACCTGTTCTCATATTCTTGGTATCCTTATCAAATTGAATAAATGCTGAAGCAACAACCCCAGGATCTTCTACATCTAACTGCCAAACAGTAAAATAATCCATGCTTAATCCAATGGAAGGATCAAAAATAAGTCCAGATCCAAGTATGGAATCTTCAAATTCAACATATTCATTGATAAGCATCTGAACTAGAGTTCCTTCTGCAGTTGGAGGTGGACCTCCGCCCCACATATCCATAGTTGCAGCATCTGGGGCTAAAAAGCATAATTGATGTGTCATTTTGTTTTCTCTGCTTGTAAACATAATTTCACTCAGTAAAACTGAAAAAGGAAATTGAGATGAAAATTCTGAGTTAAAAACTCCGTCCAAAGCATTAACAAACGCTTCTTGTCCTTCAGGATCGACATTTACATTAAAGCATACCCAATATCCTTTATCTTGTGCATTTGCAAAAGATATTGTCAGTGTTAAAAAAAGTAATAACAATTTTCTCATTTTAAATTCATTTATAATTAAACATCTACTAATATAACAAAAGAATACTGCGATGAAAATAAAATTAATTTTTTAAATAATTAAACCTGATAAAGTTGTCAATGACAGAATGGACAAGAACCGCGTTGGACTAACCAAAGAAAAACAATTACTAGAATTAAGGAGTTAAAAGAATTCCTAGAGCTTGAAATAATCAAACAAAAAATTATTATAAAAAAAATACCTAACAATAATAGGTTAAGAAAGTTAAATACTAGGGAAATATTATTTTTAATAAAAAATTTTTTAATCCGGATTATGAAGTAAAAAGTATAACTTTATTTTTCTTTCAGATTCTTATTATATCCATCAATTTTAAAATAATATTTTGACCCACCATGAGATATTTCAACTTCTACTGGGTTGGAGTCAGTTATAGCAATATATAATTTAGCAGAATCTGAGTTTTTTTTTCCAAAAAATGTCCAATACCTATTGGTTGAAAGTTTTATGTCGTCTACCCAATAAATTTCCATACCATTTTTTAATTTTAGTGTTATTATTATTCTATCTGATGAGTTAAATGTTATAGCCTTATTGTGGTTATCATAGATTGTAAACCATAATTGTCCCAGCCTATTTTCGTAAAGTAATTTCTGCTTTTCATAATCTTGCTTTAAAAACCTGTCATCAAGAATTTTATTTCTTTGTGAAGGGTCATTTGCCATAATTAAACTGTCAGTCCAAAAATAATAAGACTCATAACTTTTATATTTATCATCATTATCATCATTTTTAGAAAGCCTTAATTTGACAGTCATAGGTAAATTTATATTTTCAATACTTTTAAATGTCCCTTTACCCTCAAATATTTCTCTTTTCTCTCCTGTTTTTTTGCCAAAATCATCCAAAATATCGACTATTTTCCATTGAGGATAAGATATCTTAGATATTAATAATAAAAGAATGAAATACTTCACATCATAAATCTAAAAAAAGTTTTTTGTTTCATTATAAATTACAAGGTAAGGGGTGTATTTATTAAAAGGAAAAGGATCTTAAATACATGCAAAGATAATAATACTATTCGTGGAATATCTGTATACGTATATTTAGCGATACACCCCTAGTCCAACTAAATTTTTACAGTGGCATATTTACACACTTTGTGTACGGAAATGAATAATCAATTTAACTCCTTGAAATCTTACTATTTTTTAATTTAAATAATGCTATAATAATGACAATTCCATAAATAAAGTAAATATCCCAAGTCATACTTAATTGAGTTATCCATTGGGTCCAATCGTTGATAAATATTATCAATTGAATTTGCTACAATTTTTAAATAAAAGGTTTATTAAGGTCCATTAACATACCTAGAAGTTAATTTAACCTGTTTTCATCAAATCCCACTTATGTTTTAGCAGAAGTTTGTCTTATTTGTTCTTAATATGCTGCGCAGGGCTAGTAATTGTAATTTACTGTTATGTGAAATATCATTATTATTTGATTTATGACTAATCATTAATGAACAAAATAGTCTCTTTACTTAATGAAGGGGTTATGCTGATATTTTAGTTAATCTTAACGATTCTTAGAGTAAAATTATAGATACAGAAATTTACAAAAAAAGAAAACTTTTCTATAATAATAGGGATGTTATTGAATAAAAAATCACTTTCAAGTAATTGGATTTTTTTGTTTTAATCTTTTGTAAGGTTGGGGACATTCGGGTCACC
>CENX01069858.1_pt1 | contig 15654 bp, 15 predicted proteins | sample 361321 | NCBI WGS metagenome assembly CENX01 (sample SAMEA2619678, study PRJEB7988) | marine metagenome | isolation source: saline water (ENVO:00002010), including | reverse complement strand
CATCGCCTCGCGCCGCAGTATCGGCCAAGACGGTTACCACATTGGGCTGAACCTCTAAAAAGCCGCCCGAAACATAAAAAACAACCTCGTCGTCATTGGCCAAAACACGCACTGGCCCAGGTTTCAGGCCGGTCAATAATGGAGAATGTCCGGCGCTGACGCCTAGATCACCCATCTCACCGGTTGCAATAACCATCTCAGCTGCGCCTGAAAAAATCGAGCCTTCTGCGCTAACAATGTCACACTGTATTGTTGCCATGGTTGTCTCTATCCTACCCAGCTATAACGATTTTGCTTTTTCAATGGCTTCTTCAATGCCACCGACCATATAAAACGCCTGTTCAGGCAAGTGGTCATAATCACCGGCAAGAATAGCGCCAAAGCTGCTGATAGTATCTTTAAGCGACACATATTTACCTGGCGAGCCAGTAAATACTTCAGCAACATGGAATGGTTGTGACAGGAATCGCTCAATTTTACGAGCACGGTTAACCGTTTGCTTATCTTCTTCGGATAATTCATCCATACCTAAGATAGCAATGATGTCTTTTAATTCTTTGTAGCGCTGCAATACCGATTGAACCCCGCGCGCAACATCGTAATGCTCTTGGCCGATAATCAAAGGGTCAAGCTGACGCGAGGTTGAATCAAGCGGATCAACCGCTGGATAAATGCCTTTAGCCGCAATATCACGACTCAATACAACTGTTGAGTCTAAGTGAGCAAATGTGGTTGCCGGAGATGGATCCGTTAAGTCATCCGCTGGCACATAAACGGCTTGTATTGAAGTAATCGAACCTGTTTTTGTCGAAGTGATGCGCTCTTGTAGTACGCCCATTTCTTCGGCCAGTGTTGGCTGATAACCTACCGCCGATGGCATACGGCCTAACAATGCCGACACTTCTGTACCCGCCAACGTATAACGATAAATATTATCAACAAACAATAGTACGTCGCGCCCTTCGTCACGAAATTTCTCGGCCATGGTTAAGCCTGTTAATGCAACGCGTAAGCGGTTACCAGGCGGCTCATTCATCTGACCATAAACCATCGCGACTTTTGACTTAGTAAAGTCGTCAACGTTCACTACGTTAGCTTCTTGCATCTCATAGTAAAAGTCGTTGCCCTCACGGGTCCGCTCACCAACACCTGCAAATACCGATAAGCCCGAGTGTTCTGTCGCAATATTGTTGATTAACTCCATCATGTTGACCGTTTTACCAACGCCGGCACCGCCAAACAAACCAACCTTGCCGCCTTTTGCAAACGGACAAACTAAGTCAATAACCTTAATGCCTGTTTCTAATAATTCATCAGACGCCGCTAACTCATCATACTTCGGCGCTTCACGGTGAATTGCTGAAGTATCGTGTTCGGCCAACGGGCCCTTTTCGTCAATCGGATTACCTAGCACGTCCATGATACGACCTAAGGTTGCCTGGCCAACAGGAACAGAAATGGGCGCCTTAGTGTTTTCAACACTTAGGCCTCGACTCACCCCTTCAGATGCACCCATAGCAATAGCGCGAACAACGCCATCGCCTAACTGTTGTTGCACTTCGAGGGTTAAGCCTTTATCACTAACCATCAATGCATCATAAACCTGGGGAACAGAATCACGTGGAAATTCCACATCAATTACTGCGCCAATGATTTGTACGATACGTCCGCTACTCATTCCGAGTTCCTCTATAACTATTAGGTCTATCTTAAAATTATCTATGCTTAATTCATTCGACTAAGCGTTAAATTAACTAATTGCTGCTGCACCGCTTACAATTTCAGACAACTCTTGAGTGATCGCTGCTTGTCTCGCTTTGTTGTAAACCAACTGTAAGTCATCAATAAGGTCGCCGGCATTATCCGTTGCACTCTTCATTGCGATCATTCGTGCGGCTTGCTCACAAGCACCATTCTCAACGACAGCCTGATAAACAAGGGATTCGATATAGCGAATCAACAGGCCATCAAGCAAGGCTTTAGCGTCAGGCTCATAAATGTAATCCCAGCGGTGTTGCATATTTTCATCTTCATCTGCCGACAAAGGAAGGAGCTGCTCAACCATGGGTTGCTGTGTCATGGTGTTCACAAAATCATTGTTGACTAAGTAGAGTCGATCAATTGTCCCATTCTCATAGGCATCAAGCATCACTTTAATACTACCTATTAAATCAGCAATCGCTGGGTCTTCACCTAAATCGCGCACTGCTGCGACAACATTGCCGCCATAAGAATTGAAAAAACCAATCGCTTTGCCGCCCAATAAACATAAGTCCACCTCAACATCTTGTTCAGCATAGTTTTTTATTGACGCAATCGCTGGCTTAAATAAATTAATGTTAAGGCCGCCACAGAGGCCGCGGTCTGTAGATACAATAATATAACCCACACGACGAACTTGACGCTCCTGCATAAACAAATGTTGGTATTCGGGTGCTGAATTGGCCAAATGGCTAATCACTGATTTAATTCGCTTGGCATAAGGCTTGCCTTTTTGCATGCGATCTTGCGCTTTGCGCATTTTACTTGCAGCCACCATTTCCATCGCACTCGTGATTTTTTGAGTGCTTTTAATGCTAGAAATTTGAGTCCGTATTTCTTTTCCGCTGGCCATTTTTATCTCTTTCTATTAAAACGTTTGCTCGGCATCGACTACCAAGTTTGCGTAGCTTTAAAAGTCTCTAACAGCGCTTTAAATGCAGCCTCTGTATCGTCGTCCCAGTTACCCGTGTCAGCTATCTGAGTTAATAAATCACCGTGTTCTGCATGGGCATACGACAATAATGCATCCTCAAATGCGCCGACTTTATCAACTGCAATGTCGTTTAAGAAATCATTATCAGCGGCATAAATCAGCAAGGCCATCTCAGCAATAGATAACGGAGCATACTGCTTTTGCTTCATTAGCTCAGTAACTCGCTCACCATGGTCTAACTGGGCCTTAGTTGCGTCATCAAGATCAGAGGCAAACTGTGAAAACGCTGCCAATTCGCGGTATTGTGCTAAAGCGGTACGAATGCCGCCCGACAACTTCTTAATAACTTTTGTCTGAGCAGCGCCACCAACTCGCGACACTGAAATGCCGGCATTCATGGCAGGGCGAACACCCGCATTGAACAAATCCGACTCAAGGAATATCTGGCCATCAGTAATAGAAATAACGTTAGTCGGAACAAAGGCAGAAACATCACCAGCCTGAGTTTCAATAACAGGCAGCGCCGTTAATGAGCCCGTTTTTCCTTTCACCTCTCCATTCGTCAACTTTTCAACGTGATCAGCATTGACCCGGGCTGCACGCTCGAGCAAGCGAGAGTGTAAGTAAAACACATCACCTGGATACGCTTCACGTCCAGGCGGGCGACGTAATAGCAATGAAATTTGCCGGTAAGCCCAAGCCTGTTTCGTTAAATCATCATAAATGATTAACGCATCTTCACCGCGATCTCTGTAATATTCGCCCATTGAACAACCCGCGAATGGCGCTAAAAACTGCATCGCTGCAGGGTCAGAAGCTGTTGCTGCCACCACAATCGTGTGCTCCATTGCACCGTGTTCTTCAAGCTTTCTCACAACCGCATTCACCGACGAAGCTTTTTGGCCAATCGCAACATAAACACACTTAATACCAGTGCCTTTTTGGTTGATGATGGCATCAACTGCAATGGCCGTCTTTCCTACTTGGCGGTCACCAATGATAAGCTCTCGCTGGCCACGACCGATCGGTACCATCGCATCAATGGCTTTTAAACCAATTTGAACCGGCTGATCAACCGACTGACGGGCAATAACGCCCGGTGCCACTTTTTCAATCGCATCCGTTTGTTTGGCATCAACTGGGCCCTTACCATCAATCGGATTGCCTAGAGCATCTACCACTCGGCCTTGTAATTCGGGCCCAACCGGCACCTCAAGAATGCGGCCAGTACAACGGCATGGTTGCCCCTCTGCTATCGATTTATAGTCCCCCAAAATTACCGCGCCGACGGAATCACGCTCAAGGTTAAGTGCTAGTCCGTAAACACCGCCTTCAAACTCAATCATCTCGCCGTACATGGCCTCAGCTAAACCATGGATACGAATAATGCCGTCGGTCACCGAAACAACGGTGCCCTCATTTCTTGCTTCACTTGAAACATCTAGCTGGTCAATTCGTTGCTTGATTATCTCGCTAATCTCGGATGGATTCAGCTGTTGCATTGTTTAATTCCTCAAACCTATTTTTTCTGACTTAATAAATACCGTTAAATTGAAACCGCTTCTGACAACTTAGCTAAGCGGCCCTTGACTGAGCCATCAATCACAATATCGCCTGCTCTTACTACTACGCCGCCAATTAAAGAGCGATCCACAGCTGTGCTAACCTGCACGTCTCGCTGTAGTTTTAATTTTAACGCTAAAGCTAACTTTGACGTCATTTCATCATCGAGCTCGAAGGCAGTATTGATAGTGACATCCACCGACATTTCTTGACTTGCTTTTAATTCTGCAAACAACTCAGCAACCGAAGGCAGCAATGATAGCCGCTTGTTCTCTGCTAAAAGCTGCAAAAAATTCGCCATTGCCGAACCCGCATCAACGCCTAGCAATTCGCTCAGGCTATTCGCTTGTTCGCTTGCTAACGTGTTGGTCGATGTAATCATCGCAGCCACTTTAGGCTGGCTAGAAATAACAGCAAGCTGGTTTAACTGATCTGCCCATAACTGCAAGGTGTCAGCCTGATTTGCCACCTCAAACCCTGCACGCGCATAAGGACGGGCTAATGTACGTAATTCCGCCATTATAAATTTGCCGCCAACTTATTAACGATGTCTTTATGGGCCGCCTCATCAATCGAGGCCTCTAAAACTTTTTCAGCGCCAATCAAAGCGAGTGAGGCGACTTGAGCGCGAAGTTGTTCTTTCGCACGATTAACCTCTTGCTCGATGTCCGACTGCGCCGCATCCTTTAAACGCTGGCCCTCGGTCAACGCCGCTTCTTTGGCCTCATCCACGATTTGAGCTGCACGCTTGTTCGCCTGATCAAGAATTTGACTCGCTTGCGCTTTCGCCTCAACCAACTGGGCATCGATTTTTTGATGTGCCACCTCTAAATCTTGGCCCGCTTTTTCTGCGGCATTCAAACCATCAGCTATTTGTTTTTGGCGCTCCTGCATAGCCAAAATAATAGGCGGCCAAACATAGGTTTTACAAAACCAAACAAATATCGCAAAACTAATTAATTGCGCAAATAATGTGAGATTAATATTCACTGCACTGTCCCTATAAAATATTCAGCGGCTACTTGGGCAAACTTATGTTTACCTTTAGGTGAACCACACAATTTCTACGCTGCCTTTATATAGCAAAGATCATATAAAAGCCTATACCCACACCGATCATCGGTACCGCATCAACAAGCCCCATCATGATGAAGAACTGGGTTCGTAACATTGGGATTAGCTCTGGCTGGCGCGCCGCACCCTCAAGGAATTTGCTTCCAAGGATACCAACACCAACCGCAGCACCGACAGCGCCTAAGCCCATAATAAGTGCGCCTGCTAAGTACTTCATTACTTCAAGTTCCATCGTTATCTCCGATATATAAAAAAATTAATGGTGATCATAAGCCATTGCTAAGTAAACAACGGTTAATATGGCAAAAATAAATGCTTGTAGTGTAATAATTAAAATATGGAAGATTGCCCAAGGCACTGACAACAACCACTGTAAATAAAAGGGCAATAAACTGATAATAATAAAAACCATTTCTCCAGCATACATGTTGCCAAACAAGCGCAAAGCTAAAGAAATGGGCTTTGCTATTAACCCAACGATTTCTAAAAACAAGTTAAACGGTAAAGCCCACTTTGGCAGCGGCTGAAACGCCAGCTCAGCAGCGAAACCGCCCACGCCTTTTTGCTTAATGCTGTAATATATAATTAGCATAAAAACACCAAGGGCCATACCCGCTGTTGCATTAACATCTGTTGATGGCACCACCTTCATGTAGTGAATACCCATTATCTTGGCAAGTTCGGGAATCCAATCAACAGGAACTAAGTCCATTAGATTTTGCAAAAACACCCAAACAAAAACCGTTAAAGCCAGCGGTGCTACCAAGTCATTTTTATGGTGAAAAATGCTTTTAACATTGTCATCTATAAAATCGACAACCATTTCGACAAAGTTTTGAAATCCAGCAGGGACTCCTGAGGTTGCCGCCTTTGCCGCCCGAGCGAATGACCAGCAGAATAAAGCCCCTAAAAAAATTGACCAAAACATCGTATCTAGATGAATCGCCATAAAACCCATGTCCGCCGCCTCTTGGGCCGAATGAGCAACCGTCCACTGAGCAGACTCAAGTGTACCGCCGTCTCGAACATAACCAGCAGGCAACTTACCATAAGTTAAATTGGTTAAGTGGTGGGAAATATATTCTTGTGTTGAAGGGTTGGAACCGGCCATTCTTAATGTAGAGTCTCTTGAGTGTTAAAAAAATAACTGTTGGTCAGTGAACCAACAACGCTAATGACGACATAACCCAAGAGCACGCTCGTTCGAAAAGTTTTATCATCGACATACCTAAAAACTATTAGCAGTGTTAAAACTGACAGCAAGATCTTAAAAACTTCAGCCCTGTAACACCGCAAAAGGAACATTTTTGCCGCATCTTCTGGAGTAAACGCTTCAGACTTTAGGCCGCTGAATGCTTGGTAATAAAAATAATAGGTGGCAACAGAAGCTACTATGCCTCCAAGCAAAACACCGTCAAATAAAAACCCTTCTTGGCACAACGTTAATAGTGCGGCCAAGATCACTGCTAAGCCCAGTTGACACAAAAACTGCTTTAGAGGGGAGTGCCAGTCTATCTGCATTTGGCTTCCGCGGGCCTAAAACACATAAACTAAGGCCTGCTTTCAATAATCGTTTAGAAAAACCACCAATAGAAGATATCTCTTTTGGTTTTAGTAATAGCCGCCGTCAAAAAAGCGGGGAGATTATATTTAAACACCCCCCCAAATGCAACCTCTATCAAGAGGGGCAATGTAAGCAGCTGAAGCGCTTTTTTTTGCTAAGCAACTAGCTTAAGACAGCGAAAGCCCATTATTTTATATGGTCTAAAATTCCATCTAGCTCATCGAGACTGTGGTATTTAATGGTTAATTTTCCAGCACCCTTGCTGTTGTGGGTTAAGCTAACCGGCAATCCAAATTTTTCGCCCAATTGGTTTTCTAGTGCCCTTATGTTGGGGTCTACGGGCACCACCTCGACACCTGAGACCGTTTTGTTGTAGTTTTTCACCAACAACTCTGTTTGGCGTACATTTAAGCTGCGGTTAACAACCTCTTTAGCAGCGTTTAGTTGTTGTTCGCCGACCAATCCTAGCAAGGCTCTAGCATGACCCATCTCTATATCACCGTGCTCTAACAGCCGCTTTACCTCGTCTACCAAGTTCATCAGCCGAAGCATATTAGACACGGTAACTCTTGATTTACCAACGATATCAGCAACTTGCTGATGGGTAAGATCAAACTCTTGGTTTAACCGGGTTAACGCGTATGCCTCCTCCATGGGGTTTAAATCTTCTCGTTGTAAATTTTCTACTAAGGCCATAGCCATTGCCGTTTCATCTTCAACTTCCTTAATGACAGCTGGTACCGTCATTAAACCTGCCTGTTGTGCTGCTCGCCAGCGTCGCTCGCCAGCTATAATCTCATAGTTTTGTTCGTTCGCTTGATCGCCACCGAGAGCTCTAAGAATAATAGGTTGCATCACTCCTTGGCTGCGGATAGATGCTGCCAGCTCATCTAAAGAGGCTTGATCAATATCTCGTCGAGGTTGATATTTGCCCCGCTGGCACAGCTCAACCGGCACTTCGAGCAAAACGCCTGTCTTTAATGAGCGGGCTAAATGGACCGTTTCTGAGGGTCTTTCTTGATTTACGTAGACGGGTTGAGCGGCTGAAGCAATGGTGCTACCAAGCAAAGCATCTAAGCCTTTTCCCAATCCTTTTTTCTTTGTTTTCATTAATCAGCCTGTCTTTATGAAGATCTATTGGTTTTGAGTGATGGTGGTTTGCTTTTGTAAAACCTCTGCCGCTAGCGCTAAATAGGCTATTGCGCCCTTTGATTGAGGATCGTAAGACAAAACCGGCTCGCCGTGGCTGGGGGCCTCTGCTAAGCGCACATTCCTTGGAATGACGGTCTTATAAACTCGCTCACCAAAGTGCTGGGTTAATTGTGCAGAAACATCATTAGTCAAACTATTCCTTGGGTCGTACATCGTTCTTAATAATCCCTCAATTTTTATGTTTGGGTTTATGCCGTCAGCAACCCTAGCAATTGTATTCATCAATGCCGAGAGGCCCTCTAAAGCATAGTATTCACATTGGATGGGGATGACAACACTTTCAGCTGCAGCCATTGCATTAATCGTTAGCATGCTCAGCGAGGGGGGACAATCAATTAAAATAAAATCGTATGCTTCCTTTGCGGGTGATAATTGTTGCTGCAAAACAAACTCTTTCTCTTCTACGTTGAGCAGCTCAACCTCTGCGGCTGTCAGGTTTGAGTTGCTAGGTAGCACATCAAAACCGCCGGATTCACTGTGGTGTTTTATTTGATTAATACTTGCGCCATTCATCAACAAGTCGTAAAGCGTTAAGGGGCATTCGTTTTTTTCAATCCCACAGCCCATTGTTGCATTTCCTTGAGGATCTAAATCGACCAGCAACACGCGACGTTTAGCTGAAGCTAATGACGCAGCTAAATTGACGGTGGTGGTGGTTTTCCCAACACCACCCTTTTGATTTGTAATTGCAATTGTTTTTGCCAAAGGATCGCCCATTTGTAATGCGTCAATACCAACAACTAACTTGTTCAAATTTTAGCAGGTTAATCTAATGATAAGGTTTTTTTAGGGCAATGTCCGATATATCGTCTTGTATTACGATATAGGTTTCTTTTTAATAATTAACAAATGACGTTCAGCAACTAGCCCTGGAACAACCAATGGAATTGTTTTTTTAACCTGGAAGCTATTTGATAAACCGTCGACTTCTACTTGAGGATAAACCCCTTTCATAGCTAGCCAAACGCCCTTTTTGTCTATTAAATGTTCTGTTTGTATTAGCATTTGCTCTAAAGATGAATACGCTCTTGAGCAAATTGATGAAAATTTTTGCCCTGAATACTTCTCGACACGGCAATGTTCTGCTTTCACGTTTGTTAGTGCTAACTTTCTTTTAGTCTCCTTTATGAAAGCTATTCTTTTTTGGCTGCTGTCTAAAAGAGTGAATGCTTTATAAGGATTGACGACTGCCAGCGGTATGCCGGGCAGGCCTGCACCTGTGCCAACATCAATAACTGATCGCCCATATAGGTAAGGAGAAACACTTAAGCTATCAAGCAGGTGTTTACTAACAATTTCTTTTGTTTCTGTTATCGCGGTTAAATTGTGTGTCTTATTCCATTTAATGATTAGCTGAACAAAAGTGAGTAACTTTTTTTGTTCGTCTTCGCTTAAGTATTGGCCTAAATTTTCAGCGCCACTTATTAACTGCTTGCGGTATCTGTCGTCAACGTTAATATCAATTTCCTTGTGTTATAAAGCAGATTTTATCGGCTTATTCTCTGCTTTCTCCGCAGCGTCAAGATGGCCTTGTTTTTTCAAATGAACCAATAATAATGAAATCGCTGCTGGCGTGACACCCGGAACCCTGCTTGCTCGCCCTAAATTCTCTGGCTTCGCTTCAATCAACTTCTGCTTAACTTCGTTGCTTAATCCTGATATGTCATTGATGTTGATGTTTGACGGAATCAGTGTGTTTTCATGTCGCTGTAATTTTTGTATATCATTTTGTTGACGATCAATATAGCCGGCATATTTTGCGCTTATTTCAATCTGTTCTTGTGCTTGTCTGTGATTTAATTGATATCCCTCCGCTTCATATAAATCATCTAAACTTAGCTCTGGCCGCTTTAGTAAATCAGCTAAGTTATATTCTCGGCTCAATGACTTACTTAGTTTTTTGTTAAGTTGCTGGGCCTGGCTAGAATCCGCTTGAATCCAAGTCGTCTCTAGGCGTTGTTTTTCTTTATTTATTATGTCTTGTTTTTTATTAAATGACCGCCAGCGGTAATCGTCAACTAAGCCTAATTCTCTGCCTTTTGTCGTTAATCGAACATCCGCATTATCTTCCCTTAAGGTCAACCGATATTCTGCTCTGCTAGTGAACATGCGGTACGGCTCTTGTGTGCCCAAGGTGATAAGATCATCGATCATTACGCCAATATATGCCTGCTCTCTTCCTGGCGACCAACTGTCTTTTTGTTGGCTTCTCCTCGCCGCATTCATTCCGGCAATCAATCCTTGGGCCGCCGCTTCCTCATACCCCGTGGTACCATTAATTTGTCCACAAAAGAACAACCCATCAATAAATCGCGTTTCAAGGCTGGGTTTTAAGTCGCGGGGATCAAAGAAATCGTATTCTATTGCGTAGCCTGCCCGCGTCATTTGTGCCGATTCAAAGCCTTTGATGCTTCTAACCAATCGCATTTGTATATCAAAAGGTAAACTTGTCGATATCCCGTTTGGGTAGAGCTCATGGGTATTTAGCCCTTCTGGCTCGATAAATATTTGGTGTGATTTTTTCTCGGCAAATCGATGTATTTTATCTTCAACTGAAGGGCAGTAACGCGGCCCTGTTCCTTCGATTTTACCCGTATAGAGTGGCGAACGGGCTAGGCCTTCTTGAATGATTCCATGTGTTTTTTCATTAGTATGCGTGATATAACAACTCACTTGGCGAGGGTGATCACTTACTTCACCTAAAAAAGACATCACAGGTAAAGGTGTATCCCCTTGCTGCTCTTGAAGGTCTGAAAAATCTACCGTTCTTGCATCTATTCTTGGTGGGGTCCCTGTTTTTAGCCGCCCGACTCGAAAAGGGAGCTCTCTTAATCGCTTAGCAAGCTGTGTTGATGGTGGGTCTCCTGCTCGACCACCTGCATGGTTATCGAGCCCAATATGAATTTTTCCACCCAAAAAAGTACCAGCAGAAAGTACGATATTTTCTGCAAAAAAATCCACCCCGATATTGGTTTTTACACCAACAACCTTTGATTTACTGTTTGTTTCATCGATGATTAGATCGTCGACGGAGGCTTGAAAAATATTTAGGTTATGTTGGTTTTCTAGTTGCTCTCGGATAGCAGCTTTGTACAAAACCCTATCTGCTTGAGCGCGAGTAGCCCTTACAGCCGGGCCTTTTCGAGCATTTAAAATACGAAATTGAATGCCTGCTTTGTCGGCCGCTTTCGCCATTGCACCGCCTAAAGCATCAATTTCTTTTACTAAGTGACTCTTCCCTATGCCGCCAATTGCCGGGTTACATGACATTTGACCTAGCGTCTCAATATTATGGGTCAACAGTAAAACCGAGCAACCCATACGCGCTCCAGCTAAAGCTGCTTCTGTGCCAGCATGTCCTCCGCCAATTACGATGATATTAAATAAGTCAGGATGCTTCATAGCGCTCGCGTTCTTTTGATTATGGGAGGGCAATATACCATTATTTTTGATATCGTCTAGGGTTTGTTTTTTATCCTTTTTATTGTTTTATATTCTTATTTTATAATAGATATATAGATAGATAATTTATATATATAGTTATAATAAAGGACTGTGTCGCCTGTGGAAAACTACATTTTCGCTTCCAGTTTCATGTGCTTAGCTTGCTTGAAACCCTGTTAAGCACCGGCTTTTATGCTGCTGGCGTGCTGAGTATAAACTGAGACAACTCCTCTCGTATAAAAAAAAATTTCGTTGTTATACTGGAACAGCATCGATTATCCACATCTTACTTCATTTATTACAATTATTATAATGTAGAGATTTGTTTACGAACACATGTTAGCGGTCAGACAGAGATATTATTTGCCAATGCAAAAGCTCGAAAAAATTTCTCCAAGCAACTCGTCTGATGTGATTGCGCCGGTAATTTTACCAAGCGCATCTTGAGCCAACCTCAAATCCTCAGCAAGGAGTTCACTCGCTAAATGGGACTTAAACTGAGATAAACCCCGCTCTACTGATGTTTGTGCAGATTGTAAACAAGACAAATGACGATTTCTCGCTAAGAAATCTCCTTCAACTCCACCTAGGTTCAGTTGTTTCTTTAGCGCCTGTTCTAATAAATCTAAACCAAGATTCGCTTTTATTGAGATGTTTACCTCAATAACCCCATCTTTTTCATGCAGCGATGGATTCTCGTTGATTAAATCTATTTTGTTATTAATAACAAAAAACACACTATTAAAATTGGGCTCAATATTGAACAAAGCTAATTCTTGCTTAATATCAATAATGTTTTGCTCTCTTTTGGCACCATCTACGGAAACATCTTGCAAAAACAAAATAAAATCAGCTGATTGTATATGGGCAGCCGCCTTTTTAATCCCCTGTTGCTCTATCTCGTCAGAGGAAGTGCGAAGGCCCGCTGTATCGATGAACTTTATTGTTCGGCCAGCCAATAAGATTTCTTGACGAAGGACATCACGAGTAGTACCCGCTTTAGCTGTTACGATGGCTATATCATCTGCAGCAAAATAATTAAGTAAGCTTGATTTCCCTACATTCGGTGCACCAACAATAGCAGCTGAAACACCATCTCTTATAAGACAACCGCGCTCAGTTTGTTGAACAACAGCTGCAATTGATTCAATAATAGAAAGTGTGTTTTCTTCTATAAATGTATTCGAGCTGATTTCTATATCTTCATCTGGAAAATCAATTCCTGCTTCAACGAACATTCTTAATTTAATTAGCTGTTCAATTAATTGATTAATTTTTTTTGAAAATTCACCACGTAAAGAACGAAGCGCAGAACGAGCTGCAAATTGGGATTGGCTTTCTATTAAATCCGCGATGGCCTCTGCTTGAATTAAGTCAATTTTGTTATTTAAAAAAGCTCTCTCAGAAAACTCTCCGGGCTTTGCCGCACGAGCGTCAAAGCTGAGAATCAAATTTAATAGTTGATTTAAAACAATATTAGAACCATGGCCTTGCAGCTCAATTACATCTTCTCCTGTAAAAGAGTTAGGTGCAGGAAAATAGATTACAATTCCTTGATCAACTATATCACCTTGATCTATAAAGTGAGTGAAGCAAGCTTCTCTTGGAGACAAGGAGGCAGAGCAAATATTCTTAGCAATTTCTAAGGCGTTTGCACCACTGATTCGAACAATACCAATTCCACTTAAGCCAGAAGCAGTGGCTATTGCCGCGATGGTATCAGAAGTCATGACTTATGATGCTTGTTCTATTTTTCGGGTAATATACCATTGCTGGGCAATGGATAAGACGTTGTTTGATACCCAATAAACAACCAACCCGGCGGGGAAGAACACAAAGAAAAAAGTGAACACAACAGGCATCCACTGCATAATCTTTGCTTGCATGGGATCTGGTGGGGGTGGGTTCATTTTTTGCTGTAAAAACATTGTTATACCCATTAATAAAGGTAAAACAAAATAAGGGTCCATTACAGAAAGATCTGTTATCCAGCCAGCAAAAGGGGCGTGACGGAGCTCAACGCTTTCCATTAGCGCCCAATACAATGCAATAAAGACGGGCATCTGGATCAAAATCGGCAGGCAACCCCCCAATGGATTTATTTTTTCTTTTTGATAAAGCTCCATCATGGCTTTTGATTGGGCCTGCTTGTCATCTGCATGACGATCTCTTAACTCCAACAATTTAGGTTGAACTCTTCGCATGTTTGCCATTGATCGGTAACTGGCAGCCGATAACCTAAAGAATAAGGCTTTTATAACAAGGGTTAGCATGATAATTGCCACACCCCAGTTACCAAATCCTGAAAAAACTTCATAAACTTCACCAAAAAGGTGAGCGTCACCCACTGCGAAGAAATAGAGCAAAGTATAAAGCGGTTGGGCAATCCACCAAAGCCAACCATAATCTACTGTTAAGTCTAGGTTGGGTGAAATCTCTTTTAGTCGATACTGGTCTTTCGGCCCAGCATAAAATTTTGCGCCAACAGTTTTTGTTTCATTATTTTGAACCTCTATAGGCGCATGAAATCCAATAACATTAACCCATACGCCATTGGGCTCTTTTGAATAATGAGTATAAAACTTATACCTTTCTTTTTTCGAAGGAACCCAAGCGCTCACGAAATAATGCTGAATCATAGCTACCCAGCCACCATTATTAAAAAAGGAGGTGTTTTCTTTTTGGATTTCTCTGAAACTTATCTTTTTATATTTGTCATCTCCAGCTGTTGTAGCTGTTCCCAAGAAAGATTGCATTCCAAATGCTGCGTTTTCAGCGCTTGGGTCTGGTGAGTCATCTCGTTTTATCCTAGCAAAATATCTAGATTTCCAGGGTTGCCCGGACTGATTGTTAACAATGTAATCTACGTCTATAAGGTAGTCATTATGTTTGAATGTATATCTTTTGGTTAAGCGAACACCGCTAGCGTCATTAAAGTATAAATCAACAACAAGATCTTCTTTGTTTTGCATTTTATACTTAGATGCAGAAGATGAAAATCGCGCTTTAAGATATTTGTTTTCTGTTCCACTTGGTCCGGAAAGGCCTGATTGAGCATAGTATGTCCTTTTTCTGCTTTTCTCTAACAACAATAACGGCGCTGCATTTTCTTCTTGTTTTGATAGGTGTTTTAATAGTGCAACCTCGATTATATCGCCACCCAACGAGTCGATAACAACCTTAATTGAGTCTGTTTCTACCACAATATTTCTTGATGAGTTAGAGGGTTGTCCGAGTACATTGTTTTTATTGTTATCTACAGGGTCGGTTTCAGGGGCGTTATTGATTACCTTTGTGTTTGGGTCCGTATTTTTTTGACTAACGCCAGCATCACCGGTTGTATCGGTGAGTATCTCCTGCTCGTATTTTTGATTGAGTCGTTCAACCATGTCAGCCTCGTAGTCTGATGAAAAACCTACCCACTGCTTTAATAGTGTTAAAACTAAACCAGCAATCAGGGCAAACAGGAAAAAACGCGGAAGATCTCTACTTATATTCATATCAAAAAACAAGCCTTATTATGGTGTAATCGTTTTATCAACTTCATCTATTCCGCCTTTATTGCCTGGGTGACATTTTGATAGTCGTTTAATACTCAAATAAAAACCCTTAATTAGGCCGTAATTCTCAAATGCTTCTATCGAATATTGAGAGCAGCTTGGATAAAACCTGCAGCTCGGGCCAATTAAAGGACTAATTATTAATTGGTAAAGTCGCAGTAATTTAATGGCGGTTTTATTCAAGAGGTTTGGTTTTGCTTGTTGCTTAACTTCAGCCATTGCTTCTCTAGCTCCTTTTTAAGCTCTATGTTACTAAGCATGAGTGCTTTCGCCTTTACTATCACAACGGTATCGAAAAACATTTTAAGCTTTTCCTGTTCTATTAAACAATCGTGAGTATTTACCTCATAACTGTTTTTATTTGTGCCTTTTCGGTGGTGACGGAAGGACTCTCTAATAGCTCGCTTTATTTTGTTTCTGCTTACAGCTAATGGAATGTGTTTTTTTGCGACAACCATGCCAAGCCTAGGGCTGCTCAGTTGGTTTTTTCGCGACAAGAAGGTGAAATAGTTACCACCCTGTTTATATTCAACACCGTCAAA
>CENX01133375.1_pt1 | contig 15668 bp, 11 predicted proteins | sample 361321 | NCBI WGS metagenome assembly CENX01 (sample SAMEA2619678, study PRJEB7988) | marine metagenome | isolation source: saline water (ENVO:00002010), including | reverse complement strand
AATCCAGAAGAAGTCTTCGTCTATGTCTTCGTCACAATCATTGTCTACCCCGTCTAAGGACTCAGTAACGTCTGGTGCAAAACTAGAATCGTTGTCATCACAGTCATCGAACCAGTAAGTACCATCACCATCCGCATCTAGATCTACAACCAACGGATTGCTACCGAAGTCCAACTCCTGTTGATCTAGTATCCCATCCCCATCTGAGTCAGAATATTCTGGGTTCGTTCCATGGATGTGGAATTCGTCCCAGTCCGACAATCCGTCTCCATCCACATCTGAATCATTGAAGCCCTCGTCCTCAAGACCGTCACAATCGTCATCTTTTCCATTGAGGACCTCTTCCATCCCAGGATTAACCTCGTGATCATCATCATCGCAGTCTTGGAAGTGATAGTAATCGTCTGAGTCGTTATCTAGATCAATGGTCAGGGGGTTTGAGAACCAAACAACTATTTCATCGTAATCGCTAATCCCGTCACTATCTGAATCGTATGAAATTGGATTGGTGCCGTGGACCATTACCTCCTGATAATCGTCAAGGCCATCATCATCAGTGTCATTGTCCATCGCCTTGGTCCCGTAGATTACAATTTCCTGATAGTCATCCAATCCATCGTCATCCGAGTCAGAATCGAGTGGATCCGTCTTATGTACCGAGGTCTCATTAACATCACTCAGCCCATCCCCATCATCGTCCGAGTCAAGGTAGTTGCAGACTCCGTCCGAGTCGGTGTCCGAAGGAGTGGATAAGTTATCCACAGGGTCAGTTGAACATGACAGCTCCGTGGAGTCGTTCCAAGTATCATCATCGTCGTCCGAGTCAAGGTAGTTGCAGACTCCGTCCGAGTCGGTGTCCGACGGAGTTGATGAGTTATCCAGAGGGTCGGTCGAGCAAGTTTGCTCGGTAGCGTCATCGAATCCATCCCCATCATCGTCCGAGTCAAGGTAGTTGCAGACTCCGTCCGAATCAGCGTCCGAAGGAGTGGATGAGTTATCCAGAGGGTCGGTCGAGCAAGACATCTCGTCTATGTCACCCCAACCATCATCGTCATCGTCTAAATCGTTGTAGTCGGGCCACCCATCGCCATCTGTGTCTGTAACATTCCCAACTCCGTGGAAAATCAACTCCCATGAGTTCAGAGTCCCAGAGTTAGATCCCGTGACCGAATCTCGAACCCTCAGAGTCCAGTTCCCCTGAGAGGACTCGTCCCAGTGCTGGACAGTCCCAAACCTCCAGTTCGAGTAGTCTGCATTGTTGTCATTATGAATTTCCGCAAGCCAAGACTGGTGGCCACTGGGGGACTCCAGAACGATCTCCAACTCCCCTCTGGAAGAGTGGGTGATATCGACAATAACGTCTATTGACTCCAGACTCAAGTCAATTGGAACAGTGAGGTTGAATTCAGTCCATGTGCTAGGTCCGTTATCGATGGCCAAATTCTCTGTGAAAGGGCCAAAAGTAGCGTTCGTCTCCTCTCCACTGCTGGTCCAATTCTCGGCCAGCGACACTGCTGCACCTGCATCCACTGCTCCGAATCCGTACTTGTGAGAGACGGTGAGTCCTCCTCCGTTCACGGTCCACGAAGAATCATTCACATCGTTCTTCCTAGAGCTATGGACGAGGATATTCTGGACATCACGCCAAGTCAAATCAGGATTCGACTCCAGAATCAGAGCTATCACTCCGGAGACAAGGGGCGTAGCACTAGAGGTTCCCCCGAAGTCGTGGGTCACGTCTCCTCCGCTGTATCCGCCTGTTCCAGTGATATCCGTTGTTGTAATTCCCTCGTAGTCTGGAGTTCCGCCATTGGAGTGTGCGGTTACCAGAATATTTGCTCCGGGTTCAGAGTACCATGATTGATCTCCGTAGTGTGTAATTGCGGATACTGCAATTGCATATCTTAGGCTTGCATAGCCGTCGTAGTTAGAATTATCATTTGCTTCGAGTCCATTCCCAGCAGCCCATGTGTATATGTTGCCCAGCCCGGACCTTCCGTTGTATATCGAATCCTCAATGGCTGCAATGGTTATTGGGCCAGGTCCCCCGAGGACGTTCCCATCGTCGGAGGGACCCCAAGAGTTTGAGTAGATGTCAATGTCTCCGTTGTCAAAACTCAGAGCGTCTGCAGCGGTAGAGTCCGTGAAACCACATGCAATCAGCCTGTGACCGGCGATATCCGCCCCAAAGGCAGCCCCTGTAACGCCTATCGAGTTATTTCCGGTTCCTGCTGCAACTCCCGCAACCGCCGTCCCATGCCCATCCCAGGAATTCGGATCCGGATCAGGATCATCTCCACACCAGTCATAGGAGTGCTGAGAGAGATAGTTGGAAGTAAGGTCGGGGTGCGAATGCTCAACGCCGTCGTCAATAACACTGATTACGACTCCAGAACCATTGTACGAGTTCCAGACTGCGGTGACATTAGCATCCTCATCCAAAGTTCCACTAGTTTGCCCGGTGTTGTTTAGATGCCACTGATCGTCGTAGAATGGGTCATTGGGCTCGAACCTTGTAGAGAGAGACTTCTCCAATAGGGGCGAGAAAGACTCAATCTCCCCCTTCAGAGATGATTCCCTCAGTTGCTCGAGTGCTTTTGTGGAATCTTCGAATGCCCAGATGTATGAGCCTTTGAGATGCTTTACTGGCTCGCTGGCCTCAGGTTCCGCTGCCGTCCATCGATGCTCCTCAATCGGAATTCCTGTAACGACCAGCCAGGAATCTGCCATCGCTAAATCTGCCTCTCCATAAGAGTCGATATCAGAAACCCTTTCGAACGCAATCTGGACAGATCTCGAGTATGTCCCCAAGACATCTTCCAAAACCACAGTGGGTATTTCATCAGGCTCCTCTCCAAGGACATTACCAGCAGGGGCGAAGGTTACCATCAACAACACTAGTATTGCGACTCTCACACTACAACTCGGAAAACCAGAGAATATAGCCGTTCGTCTTCGTTGCTAATCAATTATCTGATTTCTCAGAGTGTCTAGAAGTGGAGATTCTGTGGTACATGAAGGGTGCTATGACGAGGTACATCAGAACCCCATACACTCCCGAAGGTAAGCTAAGAGTGGATAGGCCCCCACTCGGAGAAGCAAGAATTAGACCTCCCACAGTAATTCCTACAGTCGCATTCTGTATTCCACTCTCAATCGAAACAGTAGTGGCCCTTGCAGGCTCAAGATTGAGTAGTTTTGCACTCTGATAACCTACGGTGAGCATCAGGGCGTTTAGTGCCACAACTGATGGGCCCAGAGTCCCGATGTTATCCATAAGAGTATCCCACTCACTAGCTATTGCTGCTATGACTATGATCACAAACAGTACCGCTGCTGTTAGGCTAACACCCCTATCGATAGATTCTGCGGTATCAGGCTTTGTAGCCCTGATTGACATTCCAATTGCCACGGGAAGAGTAGTCAGCAAGAACATGGTAATTCCAAGACCGATTATGTCAATGCTCGGCGCTGACTCTCCCATGAAATAATCCATTGAGAAGCCAACCACCAATGGCAACGTAATCACGGACACAACCGAAATTACTGCGGTGTAGGAAATTGAAAGGGCAGTATCTCCTTTTGCCAATTTAGTCAGAATGTTTGACGTGACTCCACCAGGGCAGCATGCTAGAATCATCAGTCCCACAGCTAGCTCCCCATCTAAATCAGCCATGGTTGCAATGGCGAAACCCATAATTGGAAGGACCAGCATCTGATTCGCAATCCCGATTGCAAATGCCTTTGGCTCGTTGAAAACCAAGGCGAAGTCACCCGTGGTTAGTCCCAAACCAAGTGAGAACATAATGAATGCGAGTGCCAGTGGTAGCACGATATCGATAATCACGTTGCTCTCTTCTTCTGTCTCCTCTTGTGCCTGAGCTGGCGACGAGACCACCACCAGTGCAATCAGTACCGAAATAGCAACTATCCTTCCTCTCATGATACTCGAGGATTTTATCCCCGTATAATTGTGCTCTCTAACTACTTGGCTTTGAATTCGGAAATTGCATCGTGAACCTCTTCTTCAGTCATCATCCTTCTCATACTCTTTGCCACGTCGAACATATGTGCAACTAGATTATCTTCTGCTTCGTAACCATTTCTTTTCAGCCAGTGAATCACATTTGAACGTCCGCTCATGTGCCCTATCCTGATTACCTGCTGGAGTCCGAAGTCACCAGCAGGAACCCCGGAGTAGACTCGATCGGCCAACCAGTCATCTCCTTTGTCCATCGCCTTGATTACTGCCGAAGCGTGAACTCCAGTTCCAGTCTCAAAGGCGTCCTCTCCGAAGACTGGATAGTTATGCGGAAGAGCGACTTCCACATACTCGTGAGCCTTTCTTGTGTACTCATTAAGCGCTGTGAGATCATTCTTGATCACTCCCATCAGGCTCAGATTCACAAGAGTCTGATCCAACGGTGCGTTACCTGCTCTCTCACCTACTCCCAGGGCTGTCCCGTGAATCACGTCAGCACCCGCCTCGTAAGCAGCTAGGTTATTCGCAACCCCCAGGCCTCTATCTTGATGCCCGTGCCAATTTACCTCAATCTCTCTCCTCTTTGCACCTGAGTCGGGAATGACCTCTTCCTGGATGAATTCTAGGAGCTTTCTAACTCCATTAGGGGTCACGTGTCCGCATGTGTCACAAACACATATCCTGTCTGCTCCTAATTCTATGGCCCTGGCATACACCTGCTTGATCTCTTCTGGCTTGCTCCTGGTTGTATCCTCTGTTACGAACATCACTGGGATATCGTTGTCTACAGCGAAAGTGACTGCTTTCTCGGCCGTCTCCATTATTCTTCCCATAGTCCATCCTTCAGCGAATTGCCTAATCGGGCTAGTCCCTAGAAATGCACTGGCCTGAATCTGCCTCTCATGCTTTGATTGTAGCTCCACCAGTGGTTCGATGTCTGAGACGACTGTCCTAACAGCACATCCCGGTCTGAGATTATATCCATTTTCCCCCATGTGATCAAGCATGGAATCGATATGATCTATGTGGAATGGTCCTGCTCCGGGAAGACCTAAATCCACCTTCTGGATACCTAGTTTCTCCATGTAGTCGATTAATTCTATTTTCTGTTCAATTGTTGGATTTCTCGCGCTAGGACTCTGCAAACCGTCTCTAAGTGTCTCATCGTCGAACCACAATTCATGCGGGTGTTCGGACTCGTCCCTATCTATCGAGTAGTCGATAACATTCCAGTCGTAGATTAGGTCATGCTCTTCCATTGTCTCACCCGTATCCACCCATGGTTCGTTAGGTGTTTCAAACCATCGGGGCTATGTTGTAGATTTCAACTCGGTTCTAGCAATGAAAACAGTGGCTATGATTGCTCCAAAAACAACTCCAGATTGTCCAAAACTCCCAGTTACAAGAACTACGAACATCAGTGCAAGATATAGCATGGAGACAAAGAAAGAATTAGCGGCGCTGGAGATCCTACCCGTTTCGTCGGGCTCCTCTGACACGTCTATCCTCCAGACCGTGGAAGCGTACCAAAGACTCAATCCTAGAATCGTCCAACTCAGGACGTGGTAACTCCAATCCTCAATTTGGATTGTCTCTAACGTTGTGGGTGCCGATACCGACAAGAGGATTAGCAGGATTGAGTAAAACTTCATTTCCAAAAGAGTCCGTTCAGGACCCTTCACATTAGGAAGCATGGGGACTCCTACTTCTGCATATTCTTCGGATCTGTACAGTGCTAAAGCCCAGAAGTGCGGAGGAGTCCATAGGAAGATCAGAACGAACATGAACCATGGCATCGGACTTCCTAGTTCAACCACCGACTCTAGCAAGGAAGCCACTGAATCGGTTGAGATAGACAGGCTCTCCACCGAAGCGGACCATCCTATTACTGGAGGTGTCGAACCAGCAATACCTCCAATAACGATGTTCTGGGAAGTCGTTCTTTTCAGCCAAATACTGTAAATAAAGACATAGAATAGAACGCTGAACGCTGACCAGAAGGCGGCTACTTCATTCGCCATTTCATAGAACCACAAGACTCCAATAATGGAAATAAGAATCCCGAATATCAATGCGGAGTCTGCCTCGACCTTGCCAGAAGGAATGGCTCTTCCAGAGGTACGGGACATCTTAGGATCTATGTCTCTATCGTACCACATATTGATTGCATTTGCACCCCCTGCGGTTAGATATCCTCCAACCAGTACTACCAGCATCGTCTGAATCGACTCGGAACCAAAATCTCCTTCCATTGAATCATGAACTATCACTGCACATATTGCTGTAATTTGTAGAAGCACTACCACTCTTGGTTTTGTCAACGAGAAGTAGTCTTTGACGGAATGAAGAATCTAAATCACCCATCCTCAGCAATTGAGCATCCTATCCAAGATATGGCCATAGTGACGAAAGTCAGTGAAGCCATCATGAGGTGCACTAAAGAAAGGAATTCAAAGAATCCTTCTTCCAAATCCCAGGATAGAATATAAATCGCACCAATTGATGTATTGGCGAAGAACAAGAAAGTTGAAGCCAAAATCCAGTTCCTAAGGATATTATTTCCTAGATGCTCTTTGGAAATCGAGTATGAGGAGGCAATCAGTGCTATTAGCATCAGACCGACAAACCATCTATGTATAATCTGTGACTGAGCGACTACATCATCTACAGAATCTACTATTTTTCCACCGCAAAGAGGCCATGAATCAGGCAAACCGTCTACCCCGCATCCGAAATTAGCACCCGGAGTTGTAGAAACGAAGGTCCCAGAGAAAATTGAGACGAATGCCCCCACCGACAACAATCCCACTCTGACCTTCCATTTCTTTGAGATCGAGTAATCAAACTTTAACCAATTAGGAAGGCCATCTTCTGCTCTAGTCAAGGTCAACCACAGCCAGAACATGCTCATGGTGAACGCCAATGCAGAGCTTAGGTGAAGAGCGACACTCCAATGGAGATTATCCATTTCGACAGTCAGCCACCCAATTGCGCCTTGCCAGACAATAAGGACAGCCGTCAACGTGGATGCGAACTTGACTTCGCGCTCTCCTCCTTTCAGCATGTACCAGTTAAGAATTACCAGAGGTCCCAAAACTAGACCTGCAAGCACACGGTGGAACCACTCTGTGAATATCTGGAAAGTAGTGTATCTGTGTCCCGACCCCCTAGAATCAACCTCATCTGGATTCTCAATGTACCAAGACTCCTGGTCCTCCTCGGAAATATCGAAACCAAGGGTTCCGAAACACAATGGCCAGTCCGGGCACGACTCTCCTGCATCGTAGATTCGAATTAGACCCCCTAGACCGATTACTATCACAGTCAATCCAATCAGATAAGCCGTGAGGCGCTTAGAGTACTTCCAGTTAGTCAATTGCTATCGCTCCCTGTAAGGGGCTGTAACGCTTCATTGTTCCTCGAAGTGAGGGTCAATGTCAATGGGGATCTTGTTCTGCTCGTACTCCAGTGTGGCTATCTTCATTGGGTCTAGAACTACTTTCTCCTTTGCATCATCTACACCGTAGAGTTGAATCAACTCCCCGCTGTACTTCTCACGCAGCTCGTCCTCTGTAACGAAGAGAGGTGCTCCCATGCTAATCTGGAGCGCTCTGGCACCGATTATTCTGGCTTTTTCGAAGCGCGTGTGAGTGCGAACTGGCTCAACCATCGAGGCGGTCGACCGGAGACCCCCAAATAAGGTCTATGACTGGGTCAGGAGAATCACTACTTGACTACGGAGACTCCACCATCATCGCTACGGCGTTTCCACCGCCAAGACAAACTGTCACAATACCCCTCCTAGATCCTCTCCTCCTCATGGCATTAACCAAAGTCATCAGACATCTAGTTCCAGTCGCCCCGAGAGGATGCCCGATGGCAATTGCCCCTCCATGCGGGTTAAATGAACCATCGGGAATTTCTAGTGAATCCCTAATAGCGCATGACGCAGAAGCGAAAGCCTCGTTATGCTCCAAAATATCAATATCTTCCAAACTCATACCAGTGGTTTTCAACAATTTCCTCACTGTAGGAATCGGTGCTGACATCACTCTGTTGGACTCCACTCCGGATGTGGCATAATCCACAATTCTTGCCAAGATCGGCCAACCTTCTCTTTTTGCTGCCTCTTCTGATGCAATCAATACTGCAGAGGCTCCATCCGAGACTTGACTGGCGTTTCCTGCTGTGACTTGTCCGTCTACCGAGAAAACAGTCCTGAGTGATGAGAGAGTCTCTTCGTTTGTCTCTGGACGTATTCCTTCGTCCATGGTTAGTGAACCGACAGGAAAAACCTCCTCGCTAATCCATCCCTTTTGCCATGCTTCGTCGGCTAGAGAGTGTGAGCGTACTGCGAATTTATCAGATTCCTCTCTGCTAATCCCATGCTCCTCTGCTACCGTCTCTCCAGTATTCCCCATCGACTCCCCAGTGAATGCATCCTTCAGTCCGTCCCCCATTAGTACAGACTCAAGAGAACCAAAGGGAACATCTTGTCCTTTGGCTACGTTCCGAGCAATATGTGGTGCATTTGTCATCGACTCCATCCCTCCAACAATCACAACTTCAGATACGCCTGCCCTAATCTCTGTGGCAGCAATCATTGCAGCCTTCAGACTTGACCCACATACTTTGTTGATTGTAGTGCAAGGGGTAGTAACCGGCATCCCTGCCCCTATTGCCACTTGACGAGCCGGTGCCTGTCCGCATCCTGCCTGCAAAACTTGGCCCATGTACACTTGATCCACTATTCCTCCAACAGGATTTATTCCTGACCGAATAAAGAGTTCCTTCACGGTCATGATGCCCAACTCAACAGCACTGAACTCGGAAAGCGAGCCTCGAAACTTTCCTACCGGAGTCCGTGCATAAGCGCAGATTACTGGGACGGACATGAACCGCCCACTGATGACCTAGCCTTCAATGGCACGATACAATTCCGTCCTCAGAGCTCACGAATCGACAGTGTAACCATAGAATTCTGCATTTATCAAATCAGGTCTATTCTGCGGCTTAACGAGTATAGTCCTAACTTCCCATAGGTCCTTGAAAATTCGGTATCTGGCTGTTGCATCCAAGTAGTCAACTCCACTTGTACCACCCGTTCCAGTCCTCTTTCCAATGATCCTCTCTACCATTCTGGCATGGTCGTGCCTCCACTTTGCCATTGACTCCTCTAACTCGACAAACGCGTCGATGAGCTTTCTCGGCCAAGTTAGAAGTGGTAACTCTCGATATGACTCAATGAAAAGAAGACCTGCTCGAGATCGACTAATATCTCCATCGGGAATCAAGAAAGACACTGCAGACTGATGTGATGAGTCTATTCTTTCTCTCATCCTATCTTCTCCCTCCGTGTCCAAATCTGACATTCTTTCCAAGGCATCTTGCCCCATCTTGAGATGAGATTCCAGATGCGCCTCTACATATGCTCTCACAACATCTACGTCATCATCACCGCCGAAAGAAGATCCCATGATGGGCGTCCGTTCAATCCATTTTATGAGCGACTCAAATAGGGAGGATTTCTGCATCTGCTCTTCTAGCCTTTTCAGCACCTGTTCGTCCTTCCCACCCCTCTCGGATAGCTTTCTGAATGTCTTAATCGGGTCCATACCGAACATTCGGTCTTCCGTCTCAAGACCTAGGAGCGCCTCGAACTCACGCATTTGAAAAGACTCGAACCCCGATGCGGTGCCCAAGCCATCTCTGAAGGCTAGGAATCCCTGTGGGGTCAGAGTCTCGAGAACAGTCCATTGGTTTGCCATTAGTCGAAAGATCTCGGTAGTCCTCTCCAGGTGACTTACAGCCCTTGGAATATCATCCTCAGGAACGGGGATCTGATCCAAAATCTCTCTGGTTTCTGTGAGTTCCCGAATTATTTGCTTGAACCAAAGTTCGAAAGTCTGGTGAACGATGATGAAATGCATTTCATCTGCAGAAATTCCCCTTCCGTCTCCTTGCAGTTCCAGTAACTCGTGAAGCCTCAGGTAGTCTCCGTATGTCCAGTTACCTGACTCTCCGTTTCCGCCCATAGCCTCGCATGAGGGAGCCCACTTGAAGCGTTGCCGCTCAATTAGAACCACTAAAACGCCCGATTCAATGCGACGCATGATGCCTGAACCAATCGGATGGCCGGATGACCCTGATTCCCCCCCTCTTCTACCTGCCAGTTCACTGATGGTCGAAGACGGCCTAGAACTGCTTGTTCCCATAGAGGAAGATGCTGGAGAAATGTTCTCTACTGTCGATGAGAATCGGGAGTACCTCAGGGAGTGGCTCCCATGGTTGGATGACGTCAATTCAGTGGATGACGAGTTAGCGATGATTCGCCGGATAAGAGATGTCAAGAACTTCAACTGGGTTTACTTGATTCGAAGATACGGTCAATTCGTGGGGGTGGTGAGCCTAAATTGGGTAGACTGGGACAATAGGAGCTTCGGACTAGGATATTGGGTTTCCGAGTCCTCATCTGGCAGGGGGATCATTACTAAGTCATGCAGGAGGGTCATAGAACACTGCTTTGTTGATTTGAAACTACACAGAGCAGTTATCGAGGTTGCAGTGGAGAATCACCCTAGTCGAGCAGTAGCGGAGAGGCTGGGTTTGCGCTTGGAGGGCATTTCAAAGGATAGGGAATGGCTGTATGATCGCTTCACTGACTCAGTAATGTTCGCAATCACAGCGCCAGAATGGAATGTTCAGTCAGGGGGTAATTAGCCCCTTGTCCTCTACCGAACAGCCCCCGGGCGGAAGACAGGACAATACATCCTCCTGGGATAGTCCTGTTGACTTGGAGATCCTGTTCGCGACTGCTTCCTTCTTCTCTCTCCCTGGGGATATTCTAGCCCACCTTTCGCAGATTTCTGAGATGGTACTAGGAACTCCTGAAACCGGCATCGGGACTCCGTTCACTACGGCCAGTCCTACTCCTATCTCAAGTGGGACGTCTTTATGCCAGCTTCTTTCCCCCCTTACAACGAAGGATCCTCTTGCCAATGACTCCCCAGTCTCCGTGGTTTTGGAGACCTGGCTGGATCTGGCATGGAATGCAGTGGCTGCAGCTCCCCCGCTCCCCCATGCTCTAGACCAGCAGACAGCCATTTGAGCAGCCTCAGAGATAACTGCTGCATCCAATTCGCGCGCGTCATCCAAACCCTCTCCGAGAGTCTGAGAGATTTTCATGGAAGCGACCCCCTTGGGAATGAGGCCCTCCTGCGAATTGCTTGGAACCAAACCGTCCTTGAGCTTCAGTGAGCATGAGGGAGCGCCGTGCAAATCCGCGTGGAAGTACAAGTCATTCGTGGAGAGGTGCTTTCTCACCAGCACGTCATTCCCCTTTGCATCCTTCCCCCCAACAAGCAGGTGCCCACCAGATAGAATTGCCCAACGATACTTCTCAAACCAGAATCTCCTTGCCCTCTTCCTCCCTCTGAGCTTCCCCGAAGCGGCTTCCTTCGCAGCCTTCTTCTCTGCGGTTTTCTTCGACTTCTCCGTCTTCTCTAGTGCTTCAACAGCCCCCTTGGCCTTGTTCTTCTGAGATCGGGCCTCCTCAAAGTACCTCTGCGCGTTCTGATGTACAGTCTTAGATGCCTCGAGAGTTACACTGGCACCCGGCTCGCCATCCTCGTCAGGGAGGAACGCCACCACCGTGTGTTTTGCCGGATCTACGCTATCCACCCATTCAACCTCGTGAGCGATGTCCGCGATGTCCATCCATCCTCTTTCCTCGACGGCATTGTTTAGCTGGTTTAGGATGCTATCAACATGTCCCCAGTTATCCTGGATGGACTTTCCAAGCTCCTGCGTTATCGCCGCTCTCTGTTTAAACCTCTCAATTGCCTTCCTCTGCTGGGATGCTCTCCTCGAAAGCTTGGAACTCTCGTCCTCCGCTCTTTCGCCTGCTTCTACGAGCTTCTCTTCTTCCCTGCGAATGAACGCCGCAGCGTCGTGAGAGCCGAAGATGAAGTCATATGCCTCTGACAAGCTAGCAGTCGACTCCCTCAAATTTTCATCCATTGAAGGGAGCTCTATGGGGGAGAACTCGATGATTCCGGCCGCCGCTGAGTCTCTAGCGGACTCGTTCTGCGCAGCGTTCCATGCATCCTTGGACTCTGGGTCGGATAGCCAGATGTTACCCCCTTCTCCCTCATCCAGATTACCGAGCATCGTGGAGAGGGCTATGCCTAGGGAAGACTTCTGCTCCTCAGTGAGGGAATTCGAGCCCGAATCCTCATCAATTCTAGCTATTGAACATAGAGCGCTTCCATAGATTCTTCCAAGATTAACTCTTGATGCAAGCGTCCTAATCAAGGCATGATCACTACCCACAAGAATCTCGTTCAGAGACTCCAATGAGAGACCCCTTGGGTCTATTGCCTCTGGAGGTGGCGTGTAAGCGACCCCTTTCTTTAGCGACCGACTAGCATACTTGGCATGTGTCAGGGGTCTGATGATGACTCCTTCCTGATCGAGAAGGAGTACATTGCCATCTCGGAATAACTCGATAATCAGGCTCAATCGTCCTCCTCCATGCTCGAAGTCCATCCGAATCACTCTGTCGAATCCATATTGCCTCACTCCGACCAATCTGGAGTTGTTCAGATGCTTCCTCAGTATCATTGCAAACTGAGAAGGCTGTGTGGGCATGGGTCTATCTCGATTCGAGCAGTATGCCCTGAGCCCCCTAACTATCACTAAATCAGTAGACGGCATTCCCTTCCGATTCAGTCTGACTACAATCTGCTCGTAATGTGGCTGGTATGACTTCCTGACCCTTGCTCCTACCATTTCTGAGAGCTCTCGCACTATTCGTGCGATTTCGAACGAAGACGACTGTTCGCGCATGTTTCTCGATACCGACCGGCTCGGCCCCCTTCATCAGGCAATCGATGGAAGAAGTGACGTTTATCCTATTGAGGAATGGAATTTACGTATCTCTTCGAGAACTTCTGGCTCATGTGCATACTGGTTCGAGGGAACCTCGATCATCTCACAATTTGGAATCGAGTCCGCGATCCTCTGTACCTTGCTGAAATCATGAAGGGTGTCAGAGCTGGCCGTCATCACAGCACATGGGACCTCTATTCGCGATAGATCGTCAGGCAGGCGATATCTCAGGTTCCATCTCGCTGAAAGCAACATTCGAGGAACGTCCTGAGACAGTAGGGCCCTACGATAACGAACCTTCTGACCCTCCTCTTTTGTCCGCTTGTTTACTACCCATGCGACGAACCCCACCATCTTCCTGAATGCATACATGGGGAGCGGCGAGTAGATTATCGCTTGAGACCACAGGGGGAATTTAAAGTCGGGATTCGGAGCAAGGAGTACAGAACTCCTTCCTCCCAATACGCCCCTCTGATATGCATCTATCAGCACCGTGGAACCAAGGGACGAGGAATACCAATCCACCCTCGAATGCTCGATACCCAGACTCTCCAGGACTATCTCTATGTCCTTCCCGTGCCTCTCTATGGAGAAGTCAGACTTGGAGATCTTCCTCGTGATTTTAGAACTAGCCTTCTCTCTGGTCTCGATGTAGACAAGGTGCCTATGCCTGGCCCACTCAGAAACCAGAGGACGCCAGCCTTCGAACAATGAACCCCAACCTGGGACCATCACTACCGTCCCATCGTAGTTCTCACCGGTCTCTTTCGGTTTCCAAACAATCACCCTGATGGAAACCATTGGCTCAACTTCGACCCAAATCTCCTCAGCATGGGCTCCGTGGAGTTCGGGAGCCCCCCTCCAGTGCTGTTCCACGAACTATTGGAGAGGCCCCTTTGTATCAGATTTCTCTAAGGGAATCATCTTCTTCGACCGCCGGAGGACCTTCTCCCTCCTCCACCGGAGGACCTTCTCCCCCCTCCTCCTGAGGTTCTTCGTCCACCAGTTGATCGCCTGCCGCCGGAACTTCTCCCTCCGGACCTTCTCCTTGTTCGAGTTCTATGGCCTCCTCTGGGGCCTAAGAACATCCTACGCCCCCATCCCCATCGATCATGATGATGGTGGTGAACGACACCTACTGATCCCCCTCCGTTTCCTTCTGAACCGGGCGCGCGCTCTCCAATGACGCCTTGTCCGATATCAGTATACTTTGGAGTATTGCTGAATCTCGCGTTGATCAGAGTGACCATCAGTATGAGAAGGAAGAAGGGCATACAGCATAACCAGATGATGAATCCCGTCTCCATAGGAGAATTCAACTGACTATTTTCTGGATTTCCCTTCTCGTACCAGACTTCTATTGCGCTTCCCAGAGGAAGTATGTTGAATTCTACCTCCTCGAGACAGTAATCTCCCCAAAATCCCATAGAAATTACATCCCTATCTGAATAAATCGCCCCTTCTGAGGTGAACTCGTAGACAACGTCAGCCCCACATTCGTATTCGTAGTAGTAGATGCAGTCATATTCCTCGCCGGTGAACTCGTCATAGAGGCAGTCCTCTATTTCGTACTCATCCTCCCACCAAGAGGTACCCGGGAGCACGGTCCCTTCATTGCTGACTTCCCATTCGACCTCTTGGGACGAAATGAGCATCCCCATGCCCAATGTGAATATTACTAGCATAGCAGATACTCCTATTGTGACAGCCTCCTCTCCAGTTAGCCACCAGAACCCCAAAACCCCTCCTCCGGTCTCATGGGCTATCTTCTCCTCTCGTGTTATTTCGCCGTCTCCGTCCCTATCAACTTCGTATACCATGCGAGTGGATTGCTCAGAATGTGCAATCCTCTTTTTAGCCTCGGCCTCGATAACTTTGATCTGGGCAAGCTTAGCCTCATGCTCGGCTTGTGTTAACTCCTCTTTGCGGACTTTTTCGGACTCAGAATCCTCTTGGTTACCGGCAGCTTCCTCAGATATATCTCCCTCATCCGAGGGCTTGTCTTTGTCCCACCACCTATCTCCGCTAGTTTCAGGCATCGTCGCAGGCGAATCGTCATGCAGTATTAACACCCCATCATCTTGTGTAAATTCGATCTGACCCAGGAAGTTCATCCCGAGTAGTGCGTCGGCATTTCTCAGATCCATGTCCAGTAAAACGCTTCCACGGAGACCAGTCGTGATCTCAATATCCCCAATTCTAACTGAATCGAGCGTACCATTCCATGCCTCAGCCGAACCCGCGGCAGTGTTGTGTCTGCTCTTTCTCCAATTCCTCCAATCGAGACCAATTTCATCTGCCTTCTCATCAGACATTGCAACTCCACTGGCACCAGTATCTACCAGGAACCTAATCGGCTTGCCATTGACGTAACCATTGACATAGTACATGTCATAGGTATTGGCTTCAATCCTAATTTCTCGTCTAAGCATAGGTGTACCATTTCTTTGTAATCGATGTTTAGATTTGAATCTTGACGAGAGGACCTTCAGATAACGAATCCATCACTTGACCTCTTGACTTCGCCCACTCGGACCAACTCCTTCAGGTGCGAAAGAGCCTGATCCTCTGCTAGAGCTGGAATGGCACTAGGTGTATCAGAGTATGCCGATCTTGCAATATCCGAGAGAGTCGAGCATCCGGATTTCACAGCCTGCAGGACCTTTTCGTGCCTGGCCTTCCTATGATCGATATACTGTGAGAGCGTCCTCTCGGGGTTTGGAACCAGCGGACCATGCCCCACGAAGAGCGTATGCGGCCTAAGGTCTCTCAGCCTCTCCAGACCAGAGATGTAGGC
>CENX01089301.1_pt1 | contig 15673 bp, 20 predicted proteins | sample 361321 | NCBI WGS metagenome assembly CENX01 (sample SAMEA2619678, study PRJEB7988) | marine metagenome | isolation source: saline water (ENVO:00002010), including | reverse complement strand
CAAAAATTATTTCATCGATAATGAATGACGTTACAATTTCAATATATCTAATATGCTTTGTTGTATTATTAGGTGTAACCTTGACCTTTATGTGGAAAAACATGGAAAGTATTAACAAAATGCTAAACTATCCAACGGATGTAAAATCAAAATTACCACATCCAGAACTTAAAGATGTGCAAACTGGTGACGAATTACTTGTTGTTGATTTTAAACCAGACATTAGAAGAGAAGGTGCAGTTGATATAGTTTTTACTCCCGATAAAGAATTTCAAGATTTGTATCTTAAAAAATCTTTGGAAAAAAGAATCGAGGAAATTGATGATGAAGATGATGGAGGTCTTATTTCAAGAAAATGATTAGTTTTTTATTTTCAATGGCAGGATTATTAAACCTGTTATTCTACGTTTTTGCAATTGGTTTTGTAATCTCATTGATACTAGAGCAATGGTTAAAGGCAAGACCTCTATCTGTTGACGCATCTATGAATGAGAGAAACATGTATATTGTACAAACAAACAGAAAGTATTGTTGGAGACAGGCATGGATAGTAAACATTTATTGGTTTGCATGTAATGTAGGTTTGTATTTCATCTCAAGAAATATACAATCACCTGTAGATACTTTCTGGAATGGTATGTAACACTTGACTAGAACATCCATATCTACTATAATATGTGAATAGGAAATTTAAGGCAATGACACTTAATTTAAGATTCAAAAAAAATTTAAACGACTTACGTTCTGCTGCAAATGGGGAAAGTTATTTGGATATTAAAAATCCAAAACTGTATAAAAAAATAATGAGGTATTACGAAAAAGAAAGTGTCACATTCACTGGTGATTCTTTCCAAGATTACGATATAATAATAGAGAACCTAAAAAAAGATCTACACCTTACGGAGGCAAATTAATGAAAACCATCATACATCATGAAGAATTTCCATACAGATACGTTGAGTGTGGAATACTTGAAATCAATGATGAACCAGATTTTCGTATTCAAAAGTACAATCAGTACTCTGATAGGTATGCTAATATGTACTATTGTGATAATCGTATGCAGTTTGATACAGCCATTGAAGATTTTGAATACACCAAATGGTTAGATCCTGCAGGTGTACCATGTTATTCTAAAGATTAATGAACGTAGTATCTGGAAATATGGCAGGTGCCTTTAGTGGGTTTCTGTCACACTTGTCTTGGATGGAGGTTGCAGATGATCCACAGAATCAAATCAATCTACAACTTCATGCAAGAAATAAAACACACTATCATGGAAATAGTTATTCAAACTACAAATGGTTTGAATCAAGAAGTTGTAATAACTTTCATGAAATACTAGAAGAAAATCTTCTTCTTAAATTTTTTAAACAAAATGGTTATCTAAAAACGAATGAACCAATTGATTGTCTTTACACAGAATGTTATCCGATAGATGTAAAAGATCGAATTGTAAATTATCCAGATACTTTAAAATATGAGGGTAGAGGTGGTCTTAAAGAACAATACACAGACATAGATAATTTAACTCTTACTCGAAATGCCTTAAACAAACAATGGAATAAGTTTAAATTTAATGATGAGTTTAATGATAAACTACAAGAAGAGCAACAATTAATAAATGGTAAAAAAGTAATGTCTTTGATGCTCAGACAAACTGAACACTATCAAGGATATAAAGCAGGTGGAAGAGAAGTTTTAGACAAGGCAATTGAAACTGTTAGAAGTAAAATAGATGATTATGATGCACTTCTTTTGACAACTCAAATTCAACCTTTTGTTGATGAGTTTGTAAAAGTTTTTGGTGACAAGTGTCTATATACACAAAGAGAAAGAATACCCCAAGACATTGATTGGAAGGGTGGTAGATATACACATGTCATAATGCCTGACATTGAGTATGAAACTGAATATAGAAATGTTATGTTAGATGTTATCTTGACCAGTAAAACTGATTTTATTATTGCAGGTAGTAGCAATATGTTTCTTGCTGCTTTATCCATGAATCCTCAAGTACCATTTGATATTTTCTTGAATACTAACGGATGTTAAAATGAGAAAACAATTTAAATTATTAAATGATTCCTTTATTCATTTGAGTAATGGTAATAAAGGTTATATGATACATGGAAAAGAATCTAAGTGTATTGAATGGGTTCACTCTGGAGAAGGAAAACAACAAGAAACATTTAATTCTCTTACTAATAATGATGAAACTTTTTATGTAGATAAGTTTTTACCTGTTGGATTTAGGGATGATAGAAGTAAAAAAAAGTATGGATTACTTTTTGAATGTGGTTGGATTATGCAACCTCTTATAGATGAGATTAAAAATAATCTTGATAATTATATGAATTGTTATGAAAAAATATTTACTTGGTCTGAAGAACTGGTTAATTTACACGAAAGAATTTGTTGGATACCAGGTTATGGATCTTATATAAAAGAACCACAAATATATCCTAAAGATAAATTAGTTTCAATTATATGTTCCAATCGAACTGATTTACCAGGTCATCGACATCGTTTAGAAATGGTAAAGCAATTGGAACCTTATGCTCCTTGGTTTGGTAAGGGGAGAGGTGATATGGAAATTAAAGATAAAGAAGAAGGACTTGCTGATTATATGTTCTCAGTTGCTATTGAAAATATGGACAACTGGTGGACTGAAAAGATTTTAGATTGTTTTCTTTGTGGAACAATTCCTATTTTTTATGGAACACCTAATATTGGTAATTGGTTTAATACTGATGGTATCATTATTCTTGAAGATGGATTTGATATTGAATCATTGACACCTGAATTATATTACTCTAAAATGGATGCAATCAAAGATAATTTCCAAAGAGGATTACCTTATGAAATGATTGAAGATTATATTTGGGAGACTTATTTTGCAAAATAAAATTTGTTTAATTCATCACTTCGCAGGAATAGGTGATGTATTTTTTCTACAATATGTTGCCAGAAAATATATGGCAATGGGATACCATGTTATATGGCCACTAAAAGATGAAATACTTTGGATACAGGATTACATTCCTGATATTCAATTTTGTTCTCGACAGGATAATTTTCCTGGCAAAGAATATTATGGTCAAGACCTTGTTATATTATCACCTCAATTTGTTTATTTGGGATTGATGAATACTCATTTTTGGCAAAATGATTATGGTGTAAGAGATCAAGATACTTGTATGGTTATGCATTCAAAATATATCATGATGCAATTAGATTGGAAAAACTGGTCAGAGGGTTTCCAGTTCAATAGAAAAATTGACAAAGAAAATAAATTGTATTATAATGTATTGGGATTGAAGGATGATTCTGAATATGTTTTTGTAAATCGATATGCTAACACTGAGAACCGAAGAAATAATGAATTAGTATTTCCTGATTTTGATATACCTACCATAGATCTCCAAATTCTAAATGGATTTAGTTTATTTGATTGGTGTAAAGTTATTGAAAATGCAAAAGAAATTCATACTGTACATACCTCTATGCCTTACCTTATAGATAGATTAAATATTAAAACTAAAAAGTACTACATGTATCAGGGGATTCACAATCCTAATGTTGAACATATTCCTTTTTTAAATAATACTCCAGTATGGATTCCAAATTAACATTGAGGTGAAACTATGAAAATGCCAATTTCAGAAATTATTGATAGATATACAATTACTAAATTAAAAACTGAGAGAACTGATGAGGATGTCAGTGGTGAATTAAATTCTTATAGAGAAGAAATAGATAAGTATAAAATTGATGTTGAAGAATATATAGACCGCATGTATGAAATTAATGGAACACTGTGGAATTATGAAACACAGATGAGGAAGTTAATGGATTCAAAAAATGGAACAGGTCCTATAGTTGATGCAAATGAACTGCCTTTGGAAGAAATAGGTAAACTTGCATTGTTGGTTAGAGATATTAATGGAACACGTAATGGTCTTAAGTCTGAGATTGTTGAAAAGTTTAGTGAAGGATTTAAAGATATTAAAATTAATTATGTAAAAACTGATTACCCCGTGTTATCAAATCTTGGATTGAAGTTTGAAGATGGAAATTGAAAAGAGACCATGGGGATCTTACGAAGTACTATTAGATGAACCCACATATAAAGTAAAAAGAATTATAGTTGAACCCCATCAACAGTTATCTCTACAGTTTCATAATTTTAGAGAAGAGCACTGGACAATTGTAGATGGTAGTGGAACTCTTCGTGTTGGAGAATGCACGTTTGATGTTAAGGTTGGTGATCGAATATTGATTCCAAAACTTTCGGTTCATCGTGCAACTGCTCTAAATGAAAAATTAATATTCATTGAAGTTCAGTTGGGTAAATGTGAGGAGGAAGATATAACCAGACTTGAAGATAGCTACGGGAGGTCCTGTTGCTAAATTTTGAATTATGTATTATAATAGTATTACATCCTAAATTTTAAAATGAATCGAATTACAAATTATGAGGAATTAGCAGGAAGATTAGATAAATGGCTTAAAGATTACTATTACATGTATGGTATTGAATCATTTGTAATAGGTGTATCAGGTGGAATTGATTCTGCTGTTGTCTCTACTCTTTGTGCCAAGACAGGACTTCCTACTTACGTTCTGACCATGCCTCTAAACTCAAAAAAAGAGAACACAGAATTATCAGATGCTCATGCGAATGCATTGTGTGAGAAATATGATAACGTAACTAAGTACGATATAGATTTATCTGAACCATATGATAAGTTGATATCAACTATTGGACTTAGAACAGCACCAGAAGGGTACACAACAAATCAAGAACTGATTACAAATCAACATGTAAATGCAAATACAAAGTCTCGCATTCGTATGGTAACCTTATATCAAATTGCAGGAGTTGTAAAAGGTGTCGTTGTAGGAACAGGTAATAAGGTAGAGGATTATGGTGTAGGTTTTTATACTAAGTATGGTGACGGTGGTATTGATATTGCTCCAATTGCTGATCTTTATAAGACAGAGGTCTGGGAACTTGGAAGATATCTAGGAGTAGATCAACGCATTATTGATGCAGATCCGACTGATGGATTATGGGATGATTCAAGAACTGATGAAACTCAATTAGGTGCATCATACGCAGAACTAGAAGAGGCAATGGAAACAGGTAAAGGATCTGGTCTTGAGGTTTTAACAAAGTTCAATACACAAAACAAGCATAAGATGGATCCCATTCCTACATTTAAACTATGAACGTTTATGTTACTTTAAGTAATTTAAAATCCGATGAGAGTTGGAAGAAGAAGATACCATTGATTGATGGTTTTGGAACTGAGGGTATTGGTTCTATGATTCAATATCATCTTCTTCTTTTTTATCTTTCAGATTTTACTGGTATTCCTTTTACATATCCTGGCTCTAAAAATTTTGCTCATCATTCATACACAGAATATTCTGAAGATAATTATTTTGAAAAGATAGATACTTTTTTTAATTTTCCAAAGGTTGATACTGAGTGGGATGAGGTATATGATTATGAGGGACAGATTGATGATAACTTCTTCAAGTTAATTGAAAGTTATAAAAGTGATAAAAAGGTACTAGTAAATTTACATAACTGCCATCGTGCCATAGATGCTTTTTGTGGAAGTAAAAAAGAATCTATCTTTACAAAGGATAGAATTGATAAGATTAGAAATAATTTAATTTTTAATGATGAAAGATATTTTCAAGAGGGTAGAAATATATGCTGGCATATGAGAACTCCGAATCCAAATGATATACCTGCAGAAATAGTTTCTCCTTATAGAGAATATTATGTGAAAGATAGAGATTTTTTAAGATATAAAACTTTAGTTGATTTTATAAAAAATAATAGTAGAAATACACATACAACATTACATATTCATTCACAAGGATTTTCAACTGACTTTAGTGAATTTTTAAATTTAAGAGAAAATAATTTTGATATACGGTTACATATTGATGACCATCCTACAAGTGATATATACCATATGTCACATGCAAATATTTTTATTATGTCCAACAGTGCATTTTCTTATGTTCCATCTTTATTAAGTAGTAATAAAAAATTAACAAGAAATAATTATCATACTTGGACTTTTAATTCAATTCAAATGAATTACAACTTTACTGAATTTACGGGGATTTAATTATGAACGAAGACGAAATCGCACAAATGTTCTTAGATGAATGTTTGTATAATGCAGGTATTATTGACAAATCACCATTCGATGAAGAGGAGGAGACAGAAGAATGAAAATTGGATTGATAGGAGCAGGAAGACTAGGAATATGTCTTGCCCTTTTAATTGAAGATGCAGGATACAATGTAATCGCTTCTGATGTTAGAGAAGATTATATTTCAGATCTTCAGAATGGTATCATTCATACAGCAGAACCAGGTGTATTAGATTACCTTAAAGAGGCACGTAATATAGAATTTACAACTGATAACTTAAAGGTAATTCGAGAATCAGATATTATATTTACTTTAGTACAAACACCATCTCTTGAAAATGGATCATATGATGTAAGTGATGTTGATGATGTCGTTAGTGATTTTTTAAAATTTAGTTGGGAACATGATACCACTGCAAAATCTCTTATCATAGGGTGTACAACAAATCCAGGCGACTGTGATTTCTTTCAAAATAGATTAGCAGAAACTAATGTAGATGTTTATTATAATCCTGAGTTCATAGCACAAGGATCAATCATCAAAGATCTTCAAAATTCTGATATGGTTTTGATAGGAGGAAAAGGTCGTCACTCAGAAGATTTAAAATTAATATATGAGAAAATACAAATGGAATATAAAAGTCCATCAATTCATTTTATGAGTCCAACAGCAGCAGAGATTACTAAGATTGCTGTTAATTGTTTTCTTACAACTAAAATTAGTTATGCAAACATGTTAGGTGAAGTTCTTTCAATGTCTGGTATGGATGATGAGATTGATAATGTTTTAAAGGCAGTCGGTTCTGATGAAAGAATTGGAAGTAAGTATTTGAAATTTGGATTTGGATTTGGTGGTCCTTGTTTTCCCAGAGATAATCGTGCATTCGCTGCATATGTTAAGAAGATGGGAGTTCAACATGTCCTTGGAAAAGTAACTGATGATTTTAATTTTGAACATGCTAAGTTTTTAAAAAATTATTTTATTCAAAAGAATGTGACAGGATTACCATTTCTTTTCAATTACTTGACATATAAACCAAAAACAGATATCCTTACTGAGAGTCAGCAATATAAATTATGTTTGGATTTGTTAAATGAAGGACATACTGTATATTGCACTGATTTCTCTTTAAAAGATAGATGTGATTCTCGAATTAAATTTGAGTCTCCTGTAGAAAATGTTTTTGAAATTAAATTATGATCCATAAAAAAATTAAATCCATAAGTGAAATTGGAGGAATATTAGATACTATTGATACTAAAGAGTATTCATTAGTAAATTATGTCTGGACTGAATATGGATTTCATCCTGTTTTTTTCAATGAACTATTCATAGATTTTTTTAATGATGTTAAAGGTCCTAAGATTGGATTTTGTTTTGCTGGACATGAAATATTTTATGAGAAGCATGTTGATATCTTAGTAACTCTGGAAGGATTTACAGATACTGCAAGAGCATATCAAGATAATAAAGAAACAGAACTTTTACTTAGTAACTTTAAAAATATATCTGATAGAGGTATTGCTTTTTGGTACACTCTACGTAACTTTGATGAAGACCTCTATGAAGATGCATTTTCTGGATATACTTTTAAAAATATTTTATATCCAATAGGTAAAGATCTTCATTGGAAATTAGGTTGGCCACCTGGTCCTGGTCACAAGTATGCTGAAGGTGAAGACGGAACATGGTATTTTCCTTCATGTAAATATCATGAACAATCTGTTCAAGCATATGATCTTGATTTATGGGATCCTAATTTTACAAAAGCAAAAGGTTTAAGATTAAAGAAATATAATACATTCTTTGTAAAAAATAGTTGGAAGACTAGAAGTTATGGGTCAAGAAATATAAAGGATTTTTTAGTTGGTGATGATGGTACAAAAGGAAACCTTGCATTTGGATCTGTTGAATTTGATATCTATGCAAAAGTTGTTGATTTTCATATCAAAAATAAATTAAACTTGGTTGTAATTAATGACTTGGTTAAATTTCCTGTCGTTGATAATAAGTATATAAGATATATTGATATGGTAGGATTCTTAGATGTAAGATTGTTTGCAACCATTGTTGATGAATCTCAAAACTTTATAAACACAGGAACAAGTCCTGGTGACTTAGCGGCATATTATTGTAATACAAATCAAATTATAGTTGGAGATGATCGTATTCAAAATAGAACTAGATTTACAGATATCATTCTAGGTAAAAGAGATAAAAAAGTTTTTAGATTTGAAAAAGAACAAAATAATTTTGATGAGTTATTTGTATTTTTGAAGGAGAATACTTAATGAAAATTGCATTAATTACTGGAGTAACAGGACAAGACGGATCATATCTTGCTGAACTACTTCTTGAAAAAGGTTATGAAGTTCATGGTGTGAAGAGAAGAGCATCATCACTTAATACAGAAAGAGTAGATCAAATTTTTGATACTAATAAAAACTTTAAGTTACATTATGGAGATCTTACAGATTCAACAAATCTAATAAGAATAATTCAGGAAGTTCAACCTGATGAGATTTATAATCTTGGTGCTCAAAGTCATGTGAAAGTTTCTTTTGAAACACCTGAGTACACTGCGAATAGTGATGCTGTTGGTACATTACGTTTATTGGAAGCAATCCGTATCTTAGGTATGGAAAAGAAAGTTAGATTTTATCAAGCATCTACTTCAGAAATGTTCGGTAAAGTTCAAGAAGTTCCACAAACTGAGAACACACCATTTTATCCACGTTCTCCATATGGTGTATCAAAATTATATGCTCATTGGATAACAAAGAACTATCGTGAAGCATATGGTATTCATGCAAGTTCTGGTATATTGTTTAATCATGAATCACCAAGAAGAGGTGAAACATTTGTAACAAGAAAAATTACAAGAGGTATGTCACGTATCTCAGTTGGTATGCAAGACATATTATATCTTGGTAATCTTGATGCAAAGAGAGATTGGGGTCATGCAAAAGATTATGTAAGAGCAATGTGGATGATGTTACAGCAAGATGAACCAGATGATTATGTTATTGCTACTGGACAACAATATTCAGTTCGTGATTTTGTAGAAAAAACAGCACCGTATTTTGGTATTTCAATAGATTGGATGGGAGATGGATTAAAGGAAATTGGATATGATTGGAATTTGAAAAGACCAATTGTAAAAGTTAGTGATAAGTATTTTAGACCAACTGAAGTTGATTCACTACTAGGTGATGCCTCTAAAGCAAAAGAAAAATTAGGCTGGGAACCTGAAATAACTTTTGATAACTTGATAGAGGATATGGTAGTTTATGGACAGTGATTCAAGAATATTTGTTGCAGGACACAATGGTCTTGTTGGATCTGCAATTGTTCGTAATCTAAAATCAAAAGGTTTTAAAAATATTATTACTGCAGATAGGAATTGGTGTGATCTGATGAATATAAATGCAGTTAAAACACTATTCATGCTCGAACAACCAGAGTATGTTTTTTTATGTGCCGCTAAAGTAGGTGGCATTGAGATGAATATAAATCATCCTGCAGAATTCATACATGATAATTTGATGATTCAATTAAATGTTATAGATACTGCTTATCATAATGGTGTAGAAAAGTTATTATTTTTAGGATCTGCAAACTCCTATCCAAATAATTGTGATCAACCAATTAAGGAAGAGTATTTTCTTTCTGGAAAATTAGAATCCACAACAGAATCATATGCCATATCTAAAATTGCAGGTATAAAATTATGTGAGGCATATCGAAAAGAGCATGGATGTAATTTTATTTCAATTCAACCATCAAATGTATATGGTGGATTGAAAGGATTTAATTCAAACACTGGTGTTATTGCAACTTTATTGGACAAATTTCATACAGCAAAATTGAATAATGATCCATATGTTGTCTGTTGGGGATCTGGGAAAGCAAGAAGAGAATTTTTATATACTGATGATTTAGCAGATGCATGTATTTTTTTGATGCAAAATTATCATAGTTATGATATAATAAATGTAGGATCTGGAATTGATTATTCAATCTTGGATGTAGCAAACTTAATTAAAAAAGTCGTCAACTATGATGGTGAAATTAAATGGGATGATTCAAAACCAAATGGTATTATGAGAAAACTTCTTGATAGTACAAAATTATCTAATCTTGGTTGGAAGTCTTCTATATCATTAGAAGATGGATTAGAACTCACATACAAACATTATACGGAGAATAATTGAAAATGTATTGGCCATTGATGGAAGAAACAATTACATTGAAAGATAGATTGAAGATGTCTGCATTTATACTTACGAGCAGCAGACTAACTAATGGACCTAAAGTAAAAGAATTTGAAAAGAAGTGGTCAGAGTGGTTAGGAGTTAAACATTCTTTGTATGTTTCAAGTGGTAGCACTGCTAATACTTTGCTAGTTGCATCTGTAAAAGAATTATATGGATTAAAAGATGGTGATAAGGTATTAGTTCCTGCATGTACATGGGTAACAAATATTTGTCCTATTATTCAATCAGGATTACAACCTGTATTTTGTGATATTAATTTAAAAAATTATTCTTTTGACGAGAATGAATTAAAATATATTGCTAAACAACATCCTGATATCAAGGCAGTATTTATTACACACTTGATTGGTTTATCATCTGATGTGGAAAAGGTAAAAGAGATATTTCCGAATGCTCTTATACTTGAAGATGTATGCGAATCTCATGGAGTGCAAGGTCCTAAGAACACGAAGAGAGGTGTAGATGGTATTGGTTCTACTTTTAGTTTTTACTTTGGACATCACATCACTACTATCGAAGGTGGATTTGTATGTACAAACAATAGTGATTTGTACGAACTGATGCGAATGAAGAGAAGTCATGGTATGGCAAGAGAAGCATCTCCAGATAGATTTAAAAAGTACGTTGCAGAAAATCCAAACATCGATCCTGCTTTTTTATTCATGACTGAAGGATTTAATCTCCGTAATCATGAAGTATGTGCTGTTCTAGGATTATCTCAATTAAAAAGGTTGGATAAAAATATTAGTATTCGTAGAGAAAATTATTCATACTGGTGGCCACAACTATCAGATCGTCAATATTATATTCCAGAATATCAAGGAGGTAATAGTAGTTTTTCTTTTCCACTTATTGCCAAGGAAGTATCAGTAACTCAACGTTTGAAAAAGACATTTAAATCTGAAGGTATTGAATATCGTCCAATAATTAGTGGTAATCTTCTAAGACATCCTGCATTTAACAAATACAAATTGTGCACAGAAAAAGAAAATCCTAATGTTGAATTATTACATACTAATGGATTGTATGTTGGTAATAGTCAATTTGTTACGAAGAAGAAAATAGATAGACTTATTTCAATTTTGGGTGTATAATAATGGACATATATAATATAGATTATTACTCATGTATGGAGATTTGAAATGAGTGAATATAAAAAGACTGCACTAGTATTAGGTGCAGGTGGATTCATTGGCAGTCACATGGTGACTCGATTAAAAAGTGAGGGGTATTGGGTTCGAGGAGTAGATATAAAGTTTCCAGAATATTCTAATACAACAGCCAATGAGTTTATTACTGGCAATCTTACAGACTTTGATTTTGTCCGTCGTGTTATAGAATTCAAAGGTGAGCAGGGAAATTTTTATAATTCAGTTCCTGATCAATACATTGAACCATTTGATGAGATATATCAATATGCAGCTGACATGGGTGGTGCTGGATATATTTTTAGTGGTGATAATGATTCAGAAGTCATGTATAATTCTGCCACAGTAAATTTAAATATTTTAAAGAATCAACTTGAACTGAATAAAAGGAAAGATTTAAATAAAACTAAAATATTTTACAGCAGTAGTGCTTGTATGTATCCTGAGTATGCTCAGATGGAAACTGATAATCCTGGTTTAAAGGAAGATATGGCTTATCCTGCAGGTCCTGATTCTGAATATGGTTGGGAAAAATTATTCTCTGAAAGACTCTATGCAACATTTAATCGTAATCATGGTATTCCTGTGAGAGTTGCTAGATTTCATAACATCTATGGAACTGATAGCACATGGGATGGTGGAAAAGAAAAATCTCCTGCTGCAATGTGTCGTAAAGTAGCATACTGTGAGGATGGTGGAACAATAGAGATGTGGGGTGATGGAGAACAGACTCGTTCTTTCTTGTATATTGATGAGTGTATTGAAGCAACACGTCGTCTTATGGAATCTGATTTTCTAGGACCGATAAACATTGGTTCAGAAGAAATGGTAACTATAAATCAGTTAGTTGAAACTGTTGCAAAGGTTGCAGGTAAGACAATTAATATAAAACATATTGACGGACCTCTTGGAGTTCGTGGACGTAATTCTAACAATGATCTTATTCGTGAGAAATTAAATTGGGATTATGATATGTCTCTTGAAGATGGTATTCGAAAAACTTATGAGTGGATCTCAGATCAAATCAAAAATAAAAAATAATTAAATCATGATTGGATATGATAGATTGGGAACTAATGGAAGATTGGGAAACCAGATGTTTCAGTATGCATCTTTAAGGGGAATTGCTGCTAATAATAATTTAGAGTTTTGTATTCCACCAAGAGAGATACCTAATCTTGCAAATTATGGTTTGTTTGATTGTTTCCAATTACCACATGCTTTGCATAAAGTAATAATTCATGGTCTAACATATTTTAATGTTCATCCAGAAAGTTTGAATGAACCTGGTTTTGAGTTTGATGAAAAATTATTTAATGATTGTCCTGATGGTGTTAACATAGATGGATATCGACAATCAGAAAAATATTTTAAACATATTGAAGATTCAATTCGTGAAGATTATACATTTCAAGATGAAATTTATGAACCATGTCATGAATATATGAAACAATTTAATGGTGATATATCATTTCTTCATATTCGTAGGGGTGATAATGTAGGTCGTCCTGATTGGTATCCTATGCCAACTATAGAACACTATGAGTATTTGTTAGAAAAATATTTTAAAGATAGAAAAATTCTAATTTGCACAGATGATATTGATTGGGTACAGGATCAAGAACTTTTTACAGATGAAAGATTCTACATATCAGAAACTCGATTATATAATCAAACAATGGTCATGAATGGAAAAGGTGACCATGAAAATTCTTTGATACCATTTTATGATTTGTGTATGATGACTATGTGTGATGGTGCCATCATTGCTAACAGTTCTTTATCTTGGTGGGGTGCTTGGCTACAAAAAAATAGATCTCAACCAATCATTGCACAAGATCCTTGGTTCGGTGAAAAATTATCATTTAATAATCTGAAGGATCTTATACCAGAGTCATGGATCATTGAAAAGATTCCAGAAGAAAGAATACAAAGATAATGGATTTAACTTTTTTAATACCAACTAGAATAGAAACAGAGGATAGATTGAGAAATATTATATCTTCTGTTTCTTATTTGTTGAAGCATACAACTGCAAAGGTTATAGTAAAGGAAGTAGCACCTCATAATACTTTTAAGTTCAGGGCAATTGCAGAAATTAAAAAGTATGCTGATACTTGTAATTTAACTTCTCTGTATGAGCAATCAAATGAACAATTATTTTGTAAAAGTAAAGTATTAAATGATTTGATTATTGCATCAAAAACTAAATTTGTTGCAAACTATGATGCTGATTGTATTCTTCCTATTGAATCTTATTATCAAGCATATCAAATGCTAGAAAGAGGGCAAGCAGATGTTGTTTATCCATATCAATGTGGTGTATATCAATGGAAAGCAAATTATAATATGAACATCTATAATTCGTTTGTGAATACATTAAGTACAAATGTACTAGATAAAGATAAACAATTATCTAATTCTACAATTGGATGGACACAATTTATTGCTCGTGAAAGTTATATAAATTCTTATATGATGAATGAAAATTTTGTATCATGGGGGTGTGAAGATGATGAATTCTATTTTCGTATGAGCACTCTTGGAAATCTTATTGCAAGAGTGAACAATTATGTTTATCATTTAGAACATTCTCGAACTCATAACTCCTGGTTTAGTAATCCTAATTTTAAAAATAACTATCATTTGTGGAATACAATAAAAACATTTGACAGAAACCAATTAGTGAATTATTATAAAGGACAGGAGTATTTACAAAAACGTCAAATCAAAAAATAAATTATGGGACAATGGCTTACATTAAAAGATCTGAACAATTACTCTGAAATAGTATCAGAGTATGTTAAGGATCCCAATGAATTTAAAATTTTTGTTGAAACTGGAACAGCATATGGACATACACTTGTTGAAGTTCAACCGTACTTTGAAAAGATTTTTACAGTAGAAATTTCTAAAAAGTTGTGGGATTTTTTAAATCCACAGATAAGTCACGTTGAAAATATTGAACATGTTAATGGTGATAGTTTAGTTGAAATACCTAAATTTCTGAATAGACTTACTGATAAAGATAAAGTTTTCTTTTGGTTGGATGCACATTGGTCACAAGGACTTAGTGGTAAGAATCACTTAGATGTTCCTTTAGTTGAAGAATGTGTAATTGTAGACGAACAATATAAATCTGATATTGCTATTGTAGTAATTGATGATGTTCGAATGTTTGAAACTAATATTAATGAAGATTGGTCGTATGTTACTATTGATGCTGTTAAAGCATCATTTAAAAATTTTGACATATTGATTTCGGAAGAAATCGAAGATAGACTTCTTTTACTTATCTCTCGAAAAAAATGATAGGATTTAATGCACTAGGTCGAATGGGACGTTTGTGTAATCAAATGTTTCAGTACGCTGCACTCAGAGGTCTTTCAAGTAAGATTGGTGCAGAGATTTGTATTCCATATTATCAAGATGCTGTTGATGATGGGATAGGAAATATGCTACGCACAGAACTTTTTGATTCTTTTAATCTCAAAGTTAAAACTGGATTACTAAACAACGGTCATGCACCTGTTGTTAAAGAAAGGTTTTTTCATTTTGATCAAGAACTATTTGATCATTGTCCAGATCATGTAAGTCTTCAAGGATATTTTCAGACAGAAAAATATTTTAAACACATTGAACATCAAATACGTGCTGAGTATACTTTTGTAGATGATATATTGGAACCATGCAAAGAAATGATATCGGGTATTGATAATCCTATAGCATTACATATTAGGAGAGGTGATTATGTAATTAATAGTGAGAACCACTTTAATTTACCACTCGAATATTATGAAGCAGCACTTAAACATTTTAATGATGATCGAAATGTAATTGTATTTTCTGATGATTCAAAGTGGTGTCATGAACAACCATTATTTTCTGATGATAGATTTATTATTTCTGACAATGATGATAATAGAGTTGATCTTTGTTTGATGTCTTTATGTAAGGATTTTATTATAGCTAACTCAACTTACTCTTGGTGGGGTGCTTGGTTGTCTTCTAATAAAAGTAAAAAAGTAATCGCACCTGTTCAGTGGTTTGGTAAAACAGGTTACA
>CENX01080304.1_pt1 | contig 15854 bp, 17 predicted proteins | sample 361321 | NCBI WGS metagenome assembly CENX01 (sample SAMEA2619678, study PRJEB7988) | marine metagenome | isolation source: saline water (ENVO:00002010), including | reverse complement strand
ATGCCAAGGTTGCTTTTACTAATTCCTCGATATTGACTAAGTCGTTCTCCATTGGGCCTGAATCCGAACGGGAAAGATCTAGTAAGTCTTGCACTAGGTTTTCGAACCTGATGACTTCATCGTTGAGGAGATCTAAAGCTTGTTGGGTGCGCTCTGAAAGTTCTTCGCGACGATGCTGTACAACTTCGATAGAAGCTCGAAGTGTCATCAGGGGGGATCGAAGTTCGTGACTTACGTCTGACGAGAATCGCGCATCGCGGGTGATCCGGGTTTCCATCGCCGCAGCCATTTCATTAAATGAGGTAACCAGAGCATCGAGGTCCGGATCTTTGACTTCCTCAAGTCGCGTGTCAAAACGTCCGTGTGCAATAGATCTGGCCGCATCTGAAATGTCTGTTAGTGGCCTGAGTAGGCCCCCACTGGCCCACAGGCCGATACCAACTCCAACGAGAACAGTTAGCGCACCGCCGACTAAAAGAATTAGGGCGAGACTTTCTAGAGTGTTCTCTACCTCAGCCAGGGGTACCACTTCAAAATAAGCGACTTCGTTAAAGGTGGAAGCTGCACTTGGTCGGAGTTGGAGTCCAAACGCTAAAACTGGTTCATCGTCCAGCCGGTACCGCATGGTCTTAGCTTCGGGAAACTCGACTGCCGACATGACCAATGGTGCGGGTACGTCGTTTGGCGTGAGGGAGAGCGAAACCCAGGTTTCGTCTCCTGTGCGCACGATAGAACGGCTTCCACTGAGACTTGGCAAGGACTCTAATAGTTGCGTGAGATCAGGATTTTCTGCACGAAGCGAACTCTGAACTTGGCGAGCGTTCGCGAAAAATTGACGTTGGGATGACTCTTCACGCTGCTGAAGCATGCTTTGCCGAGACAGCCCATAGGTAATAACGACTAGGACTAATGCGGCAATAGCGGCTCCTAAAGTAAAGGCGCCGATCACCCGCGTTCGCAGAGGTAGGCGGCGCCAAAGTAGGCCGCTGGTCTTCATTGCTAAGCCTGAAGCTTGTAGCCCATGCCTCTTACCGTTACTACATGGCGAGGATGCGCAGGGTCGGTTTCAACTTTGGTTCTTAGGCGGCGAACATGAACATCGACTAGCCGTCCATCTCCGAAATAGTCGTAACCCCAGACTTCTTCGAGTAGGTGTTCACGGCTCAGTACTTTTCCGGCCTGATCTGAAAGTTCGCATAGAAGATGAAATTCTGTTTTAGTTAGATGAATTTCTGTGCCGCTCTTTCGGACCACTCCCTCTTCGGGAATTATCTCAAGGTCGCCGACTGTCCTCGGAGATGAAGTGGAGTCTTCTGGTTTGACCCGCCTGAGTAGAGCTCGTATCCGAGCGGACAGTTCCTTTGGTGCGATCGGTTTGGTGACGTAGTCGTCCGCCCCTGCTTCCAGCCCGGCAACGACATCATGGGTGTCATCTCTGGCGGTTACCATAATTATTGGGACGTCACTTGCTCCTCGCAACGACCGACAAACTTCAAATCCGTCGATGCCAGGTAGCCCTATGTCGACAAGAACTAGGTCAGGGGTCCTTGAATTGAATACCTCCAAAGCTTGTTCGCCAGTCTCTGCCTCCAGGACACTCCAACCCTCGTCCTCGAGTGCAAACCGAACCGCGGTTCGAATTCGCTCGTCGTCCTCAATGGTCAGGATCTTGATAGTCACAGGTTAAATATTGGCCGACGCGGAGCCAAATTGGGAGGCATTAGCGACTTCAGCCTTATTTATTGCGTTATTAAGTTCTTCCCAGAGGTTCGGACCAGAGGCAATGATGCGTTTCTTGTCCGCTTCGTATGTGGCGATTCCCCCGGATCCTCGGACTACCTGGATCCCAGCGGCGACGTCCCACCAGTTGACCCCGGTTTCGTAGAAAGCGTCGAGACGACCGCTTGCGACTGAACAAAGATCAACTGCACAAGAGCCTGAACGACGGATATCTCTCACCTGAGAGATGAGTTCGGTAATGATCATCGCTTGGGAACGACGCACCGCCGGCTGATATGCGAAACCAGTGCCGAGGAGCGCAACAGATAAATCTGAGCAAGAGTTGACCTGGATTTCTCGGCCATTCCTTGTTGAGTGCTTTCTGACTTGCGACGCATGTAGTTCGTCTAGGGCGGTATCAAAGACCACGCCGATAACAGGAATCTCCTTGAATTCGACACCAATTGAAACTGCGTGGCTGGGAAACTCGTATAGATAGTTGACGGTCCCATCTAGTGGGTCTATTACCCAACGAAAGCCCGAAGTTCCCTGAATCGAAGTGTCTTCTTCTCCAAGAATCGCATCTTGGGGTCTGAGTTGGCGCAGTGCAGTGACTATAAGGCGTTCTGATTCGCGGTCAACGTTGCTGACTGGATCTGTTGCACTAGATTTTGAATCGACATCCCCAGTTTCTCGGCGCAGGTGTACTTCACCTGCCTGATTAGCTAGATCAATAGCTAAATCGTGAAGCTCACTTAATTCTCCTGGGTTTGGCAGCAAACTACTCACCTCCGTCTAGCCCGCACAGATGCGACATCGCTCCACTCCGCCATAGCTCTGAGGACAAGGACAGCGACTATGGCTACCCCGACAGAAGCTGCGATTGAACCCAGAAGGCTGCCTATGAGGACCCAAAGTTGTTGTTTTTCGCCCCATTGGAGCCGACCTAAAGCGAAACCCATCAGACCGCCGCAGATGCTTGCGACGATTACTGCAGAGAAAGCTAAAGCTCTAGCTAAGACAGAGGGCAAAGCGCTTGGCACCTCGAAACTTTGAGGTCCTTGAATCGGGTCTAGCCTCTGGTCGGAACGTTTGGCCACCTGACCATGGTATTGCATGTCGTTGCCGAAGAGATAGTGATGGCAGACTCTTGTAATGCGAAGTTGGGCTGTGGCAGGAGGAGTGATAGCGAACGCCGATCGGATACTAATGGTTCACAACCATCGTCGGGGAGGTCGCACTGATTGGAGTACTCCAGGCGGAGTGATTGATGATGGAGAGACAGTCTTAGAAGGATTAAGTAGGGAAGTGGAAGAAGAGACCGGACTGATAGTTCGGGATTGGACTGGTCCCCTATACACAGTTTGGGCGGAAGCTGTCGACATGAACTGGACCCTGCGAGTTGAGGTGCACTTGGCGAATAGCTATCTAGGAGAACTCAATATCGACGACCCTGATGGAATAGTGAGGGAGGCCAGGTGGGTTCAACGAGAGGCGATAGACGAGCTACTCGACGGCCAACAGCTTTGGTTAAGGGAACCGTTGATGGGTTACCTGAACGGTGATCTTCCAGAGACAGGCGAATACCGTTATCGGATCCTTGGAAGTGGTGACAGCGAATTTCGTGTCGAGCGAATCTAGCTTTGGGGCTGTTGTGGCCAGGATTTATATGAACATTGTTGGAGCGTTCTGAAGTCGTGGCTGACTTGTCGATTTTGCACGTGGATATGGATGCTTTTTATGTTGAAGTAGAGCGGCAGGATGACTCTTCGCTGATTGGCAAGCCTGTAATTGTTGGCGGCGACTCAGAGCGGGGCGTGGTTGCCTCCGCGAGCTACGAAGCTCGTTCGATGGGCGTGCGGTCGGCGATGTCGAGTGTGGTCGCAAGAAATCTTTGTCCGGATGCTGTGTTTGTTCGTTCTAACTTTTCCCGTTATCGGGAGGTGTCACGGCAAGTGCACCAAATTTTGTATTCAGTTACACCTGAGTTAGAACCGATAGCCCTAGACGAAGCTTTCCTTGACGTAGGTGGCGCTCACAAATTATTTGGGAGTTCAGAGGAAATAGCGTGGCAGATCCGAAATGATGTTCACGAAACCGTGGGACTTGATTGCTCTGTGGGTGTTGCTAGCTCAAAGTTGTTGGCAAAGTTGGCATCAGTCGCGGCTAAGCCACAGGCAGACCCCGACGGAGTTAAACCTGGTCTGGGCGTGTTCGTTGTTTTTCAAAACGAGGCAGACGACTTTCTGAAGAAACACCCGGTCGAGGCGCTATGGGGAGTTGGAAGAGTGACTCTTAAAAAACTGAAAGGTTTAGGGATCAACTCAGTTGGTGATTTAGCCGCTGCACCCAGGGAGCTTCTTGTTCGAGAGCTTGGCGCTTCCCACGGACACCACCTCTCGAATCTGAGTCAAGGTATCGATGCTCGTGAAGTTGACTCTGATAGGGAGAGGAAGTCTATTAGTCATGAAGAAACGTTTGCTTCGGATGTCTATGAGCGAGACGTATTGGTTAGCGAAATCATCAGACTTTCTGACGCTGTCTCGTCGAGGGCACGTGAGCAGGGGCTAGCGGGTAGAACTGTTCACCTGAAAGTACGACAACCGGACATGTCTTATGTCACAAGGTCTGTAACTTTAGAAGGGGCCGTAAACACCTTGCCGGAAATAGCAGGAAAAGCTACTGACTTATTGGCCCAGCTTGATCTCCAGCAAGGTGTGCGACTGTTGGGAGTAGGGCTGAGCAAGCTGGTCTCTCCTGGGCCTGAACAACTTACCTTTAGCGGTGTTGAAGGAACGAACTCGGGCTGGGGAAAACTTTCGGTGGCTATGGATCGAATCCGGCAGAAGTATGGTTCGTCAGCTATAGGTCCTGGTTTTCCTCGATGATCAAGCTGAAATCATTATGGATTCCTGAGCTAATGTCGGTCTACACCGCGAGTCGTCCTAGAATGGAAGTACCAACGAACGGAAGAATTAGTGCCGCTCTCTGATGATGAACAGCGCATACTCCACGAGATAGAAAAGGAGTTCTACGACTCTGACCCTGAGTTCGCTCGAGAGGTCGGGGAAACCACCCTTTATAAACACGCCCTGAGGAACATTAAGTGGGCGGTGATCCTAGGTGTTTTAGGACTAGTAGGAGTGGTAGCGGCCCTTCAAGTGCACTTTGGACTCGCGTTCGTAGCGTTTCTAACAATATTTGCCTGTGCAGTGGTGATTGAAAGAAATTTACGCAAAATGGGTAAAGCTGGTTTCCAGAAAGTCACAGGGCAGGTCCGCAGCGGCCAAATGCGAGCCAACATGGGTGGATTTTCTGAACGGATGCGTAATCGCCTGCGCAAGGATGACCTCTGAGCTAAGTGAAGAGGCAAAAAATTGCTCTAGCGGTTGATGTCGGTGGGACGAAACTTGCCGCAGCCTTAGTAGCTGAAAATGGTCGAGTACTCGCCAGACATCAAGTGCCAACAAATCATGCCGTCTCGGCAGACGCGCTTTTTCAATCGGTGTTGGAGCTAACTCAATCGGTCATCGATTCTGAAAGTAACTTTGATGTCTGTGGTGTTGGCTGCGGGGGGCCAATGCGCCAAGGGGGAATGTCGGTTTCACCTCTCAATATCCCCGCCTGGCGAGATTTCTTTTTGCGGGCGGCTCTCCAGGAGAGCTTGCAGATTCCAGTGGCCATTGACAATGATGCTAAAGCGTTAGCCCTTGGCGAAGCTTGGTTTGGGGCAGGCAGAAGATTCTCCAACTTTATGGCGATGGTTGTATCTACTGGGGTTGGTGGAGGCCTGTTCGTGGACGGAAAGCTTTTGGATGGAAATGACGGCAACGCTGGCCACATCGGTCATGTTGTCGTCGAACCCGCTGGTGCTAAATGCGGTTGTGGGGCAAGGGGGTGTTTGGAGGCAGAAGCTTCAGGTTTGGCGATAGAGCGTCGCATAGGAAAAGCACCTGCTAAGGCGGACTCGGTCGAGAAACACCGTGCCGGGGTGATGGTTGGTAGAGCAGTTGCATCAGCCGTGAACTTGTTGGATTTGGAGCATGTATTGGTAGGGGGCTCAGTAGCACTGGGTTACGGAGAAGTGTTCCTCGATGCGGCAAACCGGGAGATGGCTGCCCTTTGTAAGCTCGAGTATTCGAGAGGCGTCAAAATTTCGCTAGTTGGGCTAGGCGAAGACGCCCCCCTTGTGGGCGCGGCAGCGGTTGGATTCAAGAGCTTAGGAATAGACCCGCGCGCTAAGTGGACCTGATTAAGATTGGCCCCGTGAGAGTCCCAGGTTCTCCTCGCATACTTTTGATAGCTGCCTGCTCTGTGGCTGTAAGACCCAGACTGTGGGGGATAAGTTTGATAATGACCTGGCGATTGGCTGCTAGACGCTGGTGGCGACGTGCCCCTTTTCTGCCACTCCCGGACGACAAATTCCTGAGGTTTCGTCTCGTAACTATGTATGGAGGCAACGGGACTCCAGAGGTCGAGAATGTAGGAGCTGACGTTGTGGCCTGGCTCGACTGGTGTCGAACCTGGAAGTCTGCGTGATCGTGAAGGCAGCAGTGCCGTCGGTCCTCTCTGAACGAGCGCTGCTTTTAGATGTTGGGTACAGAGCACTATCGATAGTGTCAGTTCGAAGAGCGATTCTGCTCTTGATAAGCCAGAAGGCTGAGCTGGTGCACGAAGGCAAGCATTCGGTTCGTTCTGAGCGGATCGAAGTGAATGCTCCTTCGGTAATCCGGCTGCGTTATCAGGTCGCGGCCCCTTACCGGCGTCGTGCCCCCTTGCATCGAAAAGCCGTTTTTGCTCGGGACGGGTCGCTTTGTCAATACTGCGGCCGGCGTGCTGAGTGTATTGATCATGTGTACCCGCGAAGTAAGGGTGGCCCGCATGAGTGGGAGAATGTCGTGGCTTGTTGTCGGCCTTGTAATGCAGCGAAAGGTGACAGTCTTCCTGAGAATTCGAAGTTCAAGCTTAAGGCGGTCCCATACGCTCCGGAACCGGTGGCTTTAGCAGCAGCGTTGCGGCAGGGGATACCAACTGAATGGGATGCCTACATTCTCAATCCACTTCCGTTGTCTGCCTGAGCTGGTCCTAGTTCAGCTCAGGCAAACACCAATATTAATCACTTAAAGTAATCAGAAACCACCATGAGTGAGCTCAATTGATACTTTGCGTGGTTAATTACACTGATGTGATTCGTTATTGCCGACGCTAAGTGGTGAAAGTCATGCCGATTGGCTGGACTAATGCTAAGAAAGACCATAAAGTGTCATGAAGTGGCGCGATAGGGAATGAAGTGGGTACTTCTCGGACTTCCAAGTCACAAGAATTTCTCTCACTAGAAGTGAGACGGTTTGTTAGGTAAAACGTGGACGAGCTATTTGTAGGACAGTTTGAGCATGCACTCGATATGAAGGGGCGCATAGTGCTGCCAGCCTCCTTTCGCGCGTCCTTCGATGAAAGCGGATTCTTGATTAAAGGTTCAGAAGGCTGCTTGGCTCTGCTAACGCCAGAACGGTTTCGCGATATCGCCCAAACGATGGCTTCTAGATCTGAAGAAGGCGATGTGCGTCATCGTTCAGCCAAACGATCTTTTGGTGCAGGGGCTTCACGTGTGCTGCCGGACAAGCAGGGGAGAATCGCTGTCCCCGAAGACTTGCGTTCCTTTGCACAGTTAGAGCGAGAGTGCGTGATCGTAGGAGCGATAGACGAAGTCGAAATATGGGACAGTGAACGTTGGAGTCAAATCACTCAAGTTGGCGATTCTCTGTTGGAATCCCCAGATGTATTTAATGACGGTGATGAGGCATGAGAGACGCCCGAGAAGATTCGACTATTCCTGTCGACTTAGAGAATCTTCCAGCACCTTTCAGCCACCAACCAGTCATGCTCAAAGAAATTCTTGAGACATTTCGTCTTCTAGAAGACGGCTTGTTCATTGATGCCACGATAGGTGGGGGTGGACATGCGGAAGCGCTCCTCGCTGCAGCTCCGCAAAGAGAGCTTGTGGGCATAGACAGAGATCAGTCGGCTGTAGAAGCTGTTTCGGCTCGTCTTAAGAGGTTCGGCGACCGTTTCGAAGTGCATCACGGCCGATTTGATGAGATAGGCACCATTCTTGATAACGACGATAGGCCTTTAAACGGGGCAATCTTTGACCTTGGGGTAAGTAGCCATCAGCTGGATACTCCCGAACGCGGGTTTTCGTACCGCTATAAGAGTCCGTTAGATATGCGAATGAACCCTAGCGATTCTTTAGACGCCTCAACTGTGGTGAACAGCTACGGCGAAGACGAATTGACGGACATATTGCGACGTAACTCAGATGAACGTTTTGCTCGCCGTATAGCGAGATCAATTGTCGCAACTCGCCCTATCGAATCAACAACTGAATTAGCCGAACTGGTCCGAAATGCCGTACCAGCGGCGACCAGGAGAACTGGTAGGCACCCTGCGATGCGAACGTTTCAGGCAATTCGTATTGCCGTAAACGACGAGCTTGAGCTTATAGAACCTGCTTTAAAACAAACTATTGAACGACTTCGGCCTGGTGGCCGCATTGTCGTTCTTTCTTATCACTCTGGAGAGGACAGAATCGTGAAACAAGTCTTTCGTGAGGCGGCTGATGGTGTGTGTGTTTGCCCATCGACACTGCCGTGTATATGTGGTTCGGAATCGAGCGTGAAACTTCTTCGTCGAAAGGTTATTCGACCAACTCCGGAAGAAATAGAAGCGAACTCTCGTTCTGCGAGTGCTCGTTTCAGAGCTGCTGAACGTCTTTCGGTAGGCGAGGCGTAAAGTCTATGACAGTAGCGGCCGCCACTGAATTTTCGGTTAGCGCAGACGTAATCGAAATACCAGATGGTTTTAGCATCGTGCGGAAAAGTCTCGTCGGTTCGATGGGGTCGTGGGTTGTAGGAGTTACGACGATCCTCGGTGTGCTTACGCTGATGGTTCTCCTTGGACTAGCGGTGATCCAGACAATGATTACCGAAAGGCATGTTGAACTGACCAGCCTGCAAACTGAGATATCGGAAATTCAAAGCTTGATCGGCGGACTCGAGCTGCAAGACCAGAATGCGAGAACTCCTATACGGGTAGAGCACTTGGCAGAGGGCTACTACGCAGCAATCAAGGCTGAATCTCCAACTCAGATACAAGTTCGGTCCGCTCATCTAGCTATTCGAAATCCAGAAGCTACCCAAGCGAATACAAGATTGACACCGGGTGGCACTGGGAGGGTTGGTCAGCTTCTAGCAAGAACAGCGCCTTCGGCTACAGCGAACAACGGCCGATAGAAGGAAGCCCGGTTAATCGATGAAGGTCTTGCCAGGAAACCCCGAAGTAAAGGCCTCTCGAGAGCAATCCGCTGATTCATCTAACGGTATTTCGTTTCTATCCCAACCGCTCGGACGTATCGGATACCGAAGTCGAAGAGTTGGGAGTCTTATCTTCGTAAGTTCGGGGTTACTCCTGCTAATAGCTGTCAGGCTCTTTTGGATACAGGTTGTCGACAGAGAAGAACACCTAGCTGAGATATATAGGCGTAAAGCTGAAATATCAATCCAAGGACCGACTGGAAGGATTCTTGACAGAGATGGGTCCTTTATGGCTGTTACTGATGCACGTCCGACAATTGGGGCGAACCCGCGCCTTATAGGCAGTCCTTGGACTGCAGCTCGTGCTCTAGCTCCAGATCTCGATATGTCGGTTGACGCTCTTTATGGGTTGTTGACCAAGGACCGGGCCTATGTCTATTTAAAAAGACAGGTCACGACCGAAACAGAGGAAGCTGTTCGGTCATTAGAACTAGCGGGCATAGAAATAAGACAAGAAACAGCACGTCTATATCCCAACGGGCAGGACTTTGCGCGCAACTTCATCGGGCAAGTCAATATCGATGAGGAACCCCTGAACGGTATCGAAGCGCAATACGCCCGTACGCTTTCGGGTAAGGCAGGACTTAGCCAAGGTTATGTGGCTAACACGGCAGCACGATCGATGCGACTGCCTGGTGGCGACCTGAACTACCAAGCGCCCGAACCTGGCTCTGATTTAGTGACAACGATTCATGCGCCAACTCAGTACCTGGCTGAGGGAATCCTTAAGCGGGCTGTTGAGGAGAGCGAGGCGAATTGGGGTACAGCTGTTGTGCTGGATGCAGAAACAGCGGAAGTCCTAGCGCTCGTCGACATCGAGCGGGGAGGGAAAAATGCGATGGCAAGGGTCGCTGCTACGAGCGGCGCATACGGCAAGACCTTTGAACCTGGTTCAGTAAGTAAGACCTTCACAATTGCCGCTGCAATGGAGCTGGGCGCAGTTTCGTCTGAAGAAATGTTCGAAATTCCTAGTAGCTACCAATACGCAGACAAGAAATATTCTGATCCTTACTCAGGCCAGATACTCGCTGTATCTGAAGTTTTGGCGAAGTCGTCAAACGTAGGAACTATCCAAATCGCTGAAAGGCTCGGCGCAGATCAGATGTACCACTACCTGAAGGCATTTGGGTTTGGTAAATACAGCAGCGGTGACGACGAAATTCCGAGTTTGCCGCACGAGAGCCGAGGAAAACTCAAATTGCCACAAGACTGGGAAGGCACTGATCTCGCCAACATTTCGTTTGGGCAGGGTCTTTCCGTTACAGCGATCCAGGTTGCGGGCGCCTATAACGTGATCGCAAATGACGGTCGATATATTTCACCGTCGTTAGTCCGCGGAACTTTGAGCCCTGCGGGTTCATATCGCCCGTTGAGTAAACCTTTAGGCCAAAAAGTGTTGAGCGCGTCAACAACTAGAGAAATGCGCGAGATGCTTAAGGGCGTTGTCGTCCACGGAACAGGAACGCGAGCAGCGGTCGATGGGTACGCCGTAGCCGGAAAAACAGGAACGGCCCAGAAACCAATGACTAATCGACGAGGGTACGGAGATGAGTACACATCGATATTCGCTGGGTTCGTCCCGGTTGCTGAACCTAAAATTACGATTGTCGTTGTGCTAGACGAACCTAAAGATCACAGTGCTGGTCGCGCTGTGGCTCCGGTGTTTTCAGCAATAGCAGCAGAAGTGTTAAGCGCTATCGGTGTCCCCGAGGGTGAGTGATATGAAGTTAACCCCTCTCGTAGAAATTGCTGGATTGTGCGACGGGGCCCATATCGCCGTCCGCAAAGACCTGCCTGAAGGCCTAGAAGTCTCAGGTATATGTCACGACAGTCGATTAGTGCGCGAGGGAGATCTTTTTGCTTGTATCAGCGGCGCTGTGCACGATGGGCACGTCTATGCGTCGGACGCCATGAAACAAGGTGCGGGTGCCCTGCTTGTCGAACGTCACTTAGATCTAGATCTACCTCAGTTAATCGTTCCTAATGTGCGAGAAGCAGTTGGTTATGCGGCATCGGCTGTGTACGGCTACCCCTCAACCAAACTAAAGGTTGTGGGGATCACTGGCACCGCTGGAAAGACGACAGTTGCGCATGCATTGGCAGAAACGCTTGAAGCACTCGGTTCATCGGCTGGAGTGTTAGGGACCTTGGAGGGAAATCACACAACTCCCGAGGCTCCTGACTTTCAGAAGGCGCTCTCAGACATGCATGATCGGGATAATGAATGGGCTTGCGTGGAAGTTTCATCACACGGCCTTGACTATGGGCGTGTGGAGGGCACCGAGTTCGCTGCTGCGGTCTTTACGAACCTCAGCGCCGAACATCTCGACTTCCATCTAGACATGGAGAGCTACTTTTTGGCTAAACGTCGTTTATTTGAAAAAACGAACGGGGTGGCAGTTGTTGCTGTAGTTGACCAGTGGGGTGAGCGGCTTGCGAACGAACTGCAGGAAGAGAGGCGTCAAGAGTTAGTTGTGGTCAAGCCAAGCATGGTCGAGAGCCCTGCACTTGACTTAGCAGGTTCGAGCTTCGAGTGGCGAGGACATAAAGTGAACACGCCTTTGCTTGGCTTGTTCAATATGTTCAATCTCGTTGTTGTGGCTGAGACCTTGAAGGGCCTTGGTGTCGGGGACGAGATCGTGGCGCACGGATTGAGAGAAGTAAGACCTGTGAAGGGGAGAATGGAACCCCTAGTTGTGCAAGGTTCCGACATATCCGTGGTAATTGACTATTCGCACAAGCCTGAGTCGTTAGCGCAGGCCTTGAAGACGGTTCGGACGTTTTCGACTGGACGGGTATGGGTGGTTTTTGGGGCTGGTGGAAACAGAGATTCGACCAAACGGCCACTAATGGGCCAAATAGCGTCCGAACTAGCCGATCAACTAATTGTCACTTCAGACAATCCTCGTTTCGAGGAGCCTTCCGAGATTGCGGAGCAAATTGTAGGTGGTATCAAAATAAAGGCCGGGAGATCCAAGGTGATCCTTGACCGGGCCGAAGCTATCCACTCGGCGATTAACCGGGCCGAAAGCGGCGATTCGATTTTGATTGCTGGCAAAGGCCACGAGAGTTATCAGATAATTGGAAGTGAAAGACAGCCGTTTGACGACCTCGAAGTGGCGAAAGAAGCCCTAATGGTAAGGGTCAAGGCACCGCTCTCATGATTGCCCTTTTGATAGCAGCCGGTGTTTCCATGGGCGTAAGCCTTATAGGTACTCGGGTTTTGGTTCCCTGGTTAAAGAGTCGCGGAGTAGGCCAACCAATTCGAGTAGATGGGCCCCAGGGACACCTTACAAAAGCCGGAACGCCAACAATGGGTGGCGTCGCCATAGTGCTTGGTGCCGTAGGCGGCTACTTCGTGAGCCATCTCCGATCTGAAACAATATTTACTCGATCCGGTTTAGTTTTGCTTGCGGCGATAGTGGCCGCTAGCTGCGTCGGCTTGATTGATGACTGGATAAAGGTCAGCCGAGAGCGAAATTTAGGCCTTAATAAGTCGGCAAAAATTATCGGCTTGTTAGCGGTGGCTATTGGGTTCTCCGTTCTCGCAATGTACTGGGCGCAAACCAGCCCGGTAATAGCAATTACCCGAGCAGACTTTCCGGGTCTTACGCTTAGCAAACTTATGTGGGTCGCCTGGGCCTCTATTCTCGTCATTGCTACGGCGAACGCAGTAAACCTCACTGATGGCTTGGATGGGCTAGCGGGGGGTTCTTCGGCAATAGGGTTCTCGGCCTTTGTCATCATCGGATACTGGATCTTCAGACACCCGGAAGGTTACGACGTAAGTCATGCCCTGGATCTAGCGATCGTTGCGGCCGCTATGACAGGTGCCTGTATTGGGTTCCTTTGGTGGAATGCACCCCCCGCCAGAATTTTTATGGGGGATACCGGCTCATTAGCTATTGGTACAGCCTTCGCAGGCCTAGCTTTGCTGTTGGAAACCCATCTACTTTTACCTGTTATCGGAGCTCTTTACGTTCTGGAAACAGTGTCGGTGATTGTGCAGGTTGCCAGCTACCGACTGTTCGGCAGGCGAGTTTTTCGAATGGCGCCAATTCATCATCACTTTGAACTGGCGGGTTGGCCAGAAACCACAGTTCTGATTCGCATGTGGATCATCAATGGCATCTGCGTGGCGTTTGCTCTCGGCGCTTTTTATGCCGACTTCATCCGATTAGATGTATCTGGAATTTCCCTTCAAATACTTTTAGGGAGCCGGCCTTGACTAATTTCGATCTGCGCAAGGTAGCCGTTGGAGGCCTCGGTATAACCGGTAGGGCGGTTACCGAAGCCTTAACTGCTCGAGGCTATGAAGTTGTTGCCTTTGACGACAATCCTGACGCAGTAGCGGCGATCGCCGAACAGCTAGAGGTGGAGTTACTCGATTCAACATCAGACGAGCAGATCAGGGAGGGCATTAGGGAGGCGACTAGCCTTCTGCCCAGCCCAGGGATGTTTCCTGATCATCGACTGAGTCTGTTAGCAAAAGAGGCTGGTGTACCGTCACTGAGCGAGCTGGACCTAGGCGCCTCTTTCGATGATCGCCCCCTGGTGGCGGTTACTGGAACTAACGGTAAGACAACCGTGACTGAGTTGACTACCCGAATGCTTAATGAGGCGCAGATCAAAGCGGCTGCAGTTGGAAATACCGAAGTCCCGCTCGTTAGGGCAATCGATGATCCAGCAAAGTACGAAGTATTTGTGGTGGAAGCCTCATCGTTCTCCTTGCAGCGAACGCAACTTTTCCGCCCTACTGCCGCCGCGTGGCTCAATCTTGCACCCGACCATCTCGACTGGCATGGAAGTTTCCATTCCTACGCCTTGGCCAAGTCAAAAATTTGGGCTAATCAAGAAGAAACTGATTTTGCCGTCGCACCTTATGCAGATGAAAGAGTTGACCCCTGGCTAGCTGGTGTTACTGCACAATTAGTGACTTTCGGTCTAGGAGCTGGGGATGTTCACTGCACAGAATCTGAACTGATAGCTCACGGCGAACGCGTCATAGCGATCAAAGACATGTCCTTGGCGCGACCACACGACAAACTCAACGCGTGTGCCGCGGTGGCATTAGCTCTTGCAATGGGCGTTTCGCCTTATTTCATTGCTGAGGTTCTCTCAAGTTTCGAAGGGCTTGAGCATCGCATGGAGAACGTCTCCGGATTTGGACCTATTCGATTCTTCAATGACAGTAAAGCTACGACTCCCCACGCGACCATCGCAGCTCTCAACGGGTTCGACAATGCGGTGTTGATTGTTGGAGGTCGCAATAAGGGCTTGGACCTCTCAGCACTCTTAGAAGTTGTTCCTGCCCTTAAAGGTGTGGTTGTGATTGGGGAGTCGGGTTCTACGCTGGTTGATCTTTTTGGTCAGACGGTTCCAAGCGCTATGGCTTACTCGATGAAAGATGCTGTGGAAAAAGCTGTTCAGTTTGCTGAGCCATCTGCAGCTGACGTTGTTCTTTCCCCGGCCTGTGCTTCTTTCGATTGGTACGCGAATTACATCGAACGTGGGAATGATTTCAAGAAAGTTGTACATGAGCTTAAAGCCGAGCAGGAGTTGTTATGAGCGCAGTGTTTGACTCTGCTACATCATCCGGAGCTGCAGAGGCTAAGGCTCTAGCGCCCCCAATGCGCTATTTAGCAATGTTGGCATCAGTGCTACTACTCCTGCTGACAGGAGTAGTCATGGTTCTGTCAGCCTCCACGTGGACAGCGGTAATGCAGAAAGGTGACGCTTTTTCGTTGTTCAGCAGGCACGCCGTAAATGTGACTATCGCCGTTTTTGCTTTGTTGGTAGCAGTGAGTTGTGACTATCGCTACTGGAGACGATCAGCCCCATACCTTTTTCTCGCCTCCGCATTTTCTCTGGTGCTCGTGCTCTTGGTTGGGAAGACAGTCAATGGCAGTGCACGCACTCTGGATTTAGGATTCCAGAGTTTTCAGCCTTCTGAATTAACCAAATTTGCGCTGGTGGTCGCCGTCGCTTCTTTTCTGGACCAACGGCGTTATTTCCTAGATCGACTTGATCGCGTCACGGCGCCAATAGGTGTTTGCGTCGCTGTGATCTGCGGGTTGATTCTGCTTCAACCAGATCTGGGCACAGCAGCAATGATTGGATTTATTGCTCTGGGCATGATGTGGGCAGCAGGTGTGCCTTTTAAACACCTTTGTCTTCTGGTGACTCCTGGGTTGATTGTTGGTTTGTTGGCTGTGCTAGCGGCGCCGTATCGTCGTGACAGAATTGTTGGTCTTTTCTTTTCCACTGAGAACGTTGAAGGTGCTGGCTGGCAAGTGACTCAGGGTTTAGTCAGTCTGGCGAACGGTGGAGTCCGAGGCACAGGACTTGGTGCCGGTCAAGCACAGTGGGGATGGGTCCCGGAGGCCCACACCGATCTGGTTTTTGCCGTGATAGGTGAACAGCTTGGCTTTGTGGGGGCACTCGCAGTTTTGGTCTTGCTTGGAACCATAGTCTTTACGGGCTTTCGGACAGCGCAGGTGGCGCCTGATGTTTTTGGAGCTCTGCTAGCAGCGGGTATATCGCTTTGGTTCTTAGTTCAGGTTCTGGTCAATTTATTTGGGGTCTTGAGGCTGTTACCCATAACTGGGGTTACGTTGCCGTTTGTCTCCTATGGAGGTACCTCGCTAATAATCAACTCGCTAGCTGCGGGCTTACTTCTCAACATAGCGCGTCAATCACGATGAAGATTTTGACCTCCTCTGGGCCTCTATGTGTGCGAGGAGGAGTTCTAATTTCCGGAGG
>CENX01181303.1_pt1 | contig 15857 bp, 15 predicted proteins | sample 361321 | NCBI WGS metagenome assembly CENX01 (sample SAMEA2619678, study PRJEB7988) | marine metagenome | isolation source: saline water (ENVO:00002010), including | reverse complement strand
ATAGAGTTGTTGTTGAGCCTGCTCCGGCAGAAGATGTATCTTCAGGAGGAATCATTCTTCCAGATACTGCTCAAGAAAAACCACAACAAGGCACAGTTGTAGCCGCTGGACCTGGTAAGGTTTCAGATTCTGGAAGCACTGTTGCAATGGAAGTTAAAAAAGGAGATAAAGTTCTTTACGGTAAATATAGCGGTACTGAGTTTTCTTTCGAGGGAACTGAATATTTGATAATGAGGGAAAGCGATATACTCGCTGTTCTATAAAAGGAGAATACAATGGCAAAAGAAATATCATATAATTTAGAAGCACGCAATGCCTTAAAGGCTGGCGTCGACAAGTTAGCAAACGCTGTAAAAGTAACATTAGGACCTAAAGGTAGAAATGTTGTTATTGAAAAGAAATTTGGTGCTCCAACAGTCACAAAAGACGGTGTTACTGTAGCAAAAGAGGTTGAATTAGAAGACAAATTAGAAGATGTAGGCGCTCAGATGGTTAAAGAAGTAGCTTCAAAAACTTCTGACGTAGCTGGAGATGGAACTACAACTGCAACTGTATTAGCCCAAGCGCTTGTAGCTGAAGGACTGAAAAATGTAACAGCTGGTGCTAATCCTATGTCAATAAAAAGAGGTATCGATGCTGCGGCAAAATCAGTTGTAGAAGCTTTGCAAAAGCAGAGCAAAGATTTACCAGATTCAGAGCAAATTGCAAATGTAGGTAAAATATCTGCAAACAATGATCAAGAAATTGGTGAGAAAATTGCCGAAGCTATGGAAAAGGTTGGAAAAGATGGAGTGATAACTGTTGAAGAGTCCAAAACAGCTGAAACTTTTCTTGAGACGGTAGAGGGAATGCAGTTCGATCGAGGATATTTGTCTCCTTATTTTGTGACAAATTCTGATAATATGGAAGCGGAATTAGAGGATGCTTATTTGCTAATTTATGATAAGAAGATTTCTAACATGAAAGACTTATTACCACTTCTTGAGAAGGTTGTTCAAACAGGTAAGCCAGTTATGATTATCGCAGAAGATGTCGAAGGTGAGGCGTTGGCCACATTAGTTGTTAACAAATTAAGAGGTACCTTTAAAGTTCTAGCCGTAAAAGCACCTGGTTTTGGAGATAGGCGAAAAGCTATGTTAGAAGATATAGCTGTTTTAACAGGTGCTACTGTAATATCTGAAGATGCGGGTTACAAGCTTGATAATGCAACATTGGATTATTTAGGTACATGTAAAAGAGTGGTTTCGGATAAGGACAATACTACAATAGTTGGTGGAAATGGTTCTTCTGAATCAATCAAAGCGAGAATAAATGAAATTAAAGTACAAATTGAAAAAACTACGTCTGATTATGATAAGGAAAAGCTACAAGAGCGCTTAGCTAAGCTTTCTGGTGGAGTTGCCGTTATCAATGTTGGGGCTGCAACTGAAGTCGAAATGAAAGAGAAAAAAGCAAGAGTTGAAGATGCTTTGCACGCTACTAGAGCAGCTGTTGAAGAAGGAATCATCCCAGGTGGCGGTGTTGCTTTACTTAGATCAGTAAGCGGTCTTGATAAAGTTAAGCTTGACGAGGAAGAGATGGTTGGTGTTGATATCATGAGACGGGCTTTAGAATCTCCAATTAGGCAGATATGTAGCAACGCAGGCGTTGAAGCATCTATTGTTGCGCAAGCAGTTAGAGAAGGTAAAGGAGATTACGGTTATGATGCTCGTAACGATGAGTATGTTAACATGTTTAAAGTTGGCATTATTGACCCTACTAAGGTTGCCAGAGTCGCAGTACAAAATGCTACATCAATAGCTGGTATGATATTAACAACTGAAGCTGCTGTTACTGAAATACCAGAAAAAGATCCTCCTGCAATGCCACCGATGGATCCAGGTATGGGCGGTATGGGCGGTATGATGTAAAATCTGAGAATCTAATTCTCTTTTAAAAGCCCTTTTCTTAATAAGTTAAGGGCTTTTTTATTCATACTAAAATAACTGAATAAATAATATATTTAACTATTCTTGACTATAGTTTAGATAGCCGATTAAATTCTTAACCAATGAATACATTGCGTTTAAAAAACATGAAAATCTTTGCCTATCACGGCGTAAACAACTATGAAAAAAAATTTGGGGCAGAATTTCAGATAGATTTAGAAATAACATATGACAATAATAAGTCATTTATTTCTGATAAATTAAAAGATGTAATAAATTATGAAGAGGTTTATGTTGACGTTGAATATTGCGTGAAAGAAAATAAATATAATTTAATTGAGGCACTAGCTGAAGAAATTTTAAACTTTATAATGTTGAAATATACTGTAGTGGAGACATCCGTTGTAAGAGTTAGAAAGCCATTTGCCCCCATAAAAGGTATATTTGATAATATTGAATTTGAAATTGCTAAAAAAAGAAGTGACTATGAATGAAATTGCATTTATTGGTTTAGGTTCAAATATCGGTGATCGTGAAACTAATATTTTTTCTGCAATTGCTGCTTTAGATGTTAGAAATGAAATTAATGTTAAAAAAACTGCTTCAATTTATGAAACGGAGCCACTATATAATAAAAAACAACCAGCATTCTTGAATACTGTTGTTGAAATAGAAACTATATTAAGTCCCGAGGAAATGTTACAGGTATGTAAAGGTATAGAATTAATGCTTGGTAGAAAACAAATTGAAAAAAAAAATGAACCTAGGGTAATCGATTTAGATATTCTAGCTTTCGAAACAATATCAATTAAGCTATCTGATTTAAATGTTCCCCATCCACAATTATTTGCTCGAAAGTTTGTTTTGGTTCCTTGGAGTGAAATAAATCCAGATTTTATTGTTCAGGATTTTGGGCAATCAATTTCAACTTTATTGAAAATTTGCCCTGACACCTCATTGGTAAATATCCACACATTGGAAAAATCAGCTTGAGAAATCTTCATTATATAGCGATTGAAGGAACAATTGGTGCAGGAAAAACAAGCTTAGCAAATCTTCTTTCTGAAAGATTAAAAGCAAAGCTTGTTTTAGAGGAATTTGAAGGAAACCCTTTTTTGTCAGATTTTTATGAAGACCCTGAAAGACATGCCTTCCAAACCCAGCTTTGGTTTTTGATACAGAGATATAAACAACAACAAGATCTTCGACAAGTAGATATGTTTCAAAATTTAGTTATAACAGATTATATGTTTGTAAAAGATAGACTATTTGCTTCTCTTAATCTTGATAAAAAAGAAATGGACCTTTATGATACAGTAGCCAATATGATGGAACAAAATGTTATCCATCCAGATAGAGTCATTCTTTTGCAAGCTGATACAAAAACATTGATGAAAAATATTACCAAAAGAGGAAGAAAGTTTGAAAAAAATCTTTCTGAAGATTATTTAGATGCTCTTAATCAGGTTTATAATGAATATTTTTTTCAATATCAAGATACTCCTTTGATAATTATTAATACTAATAATATTGATTTTGTAAACAACCCTTCTGACCTTGATGAAATTATTAATTATATTCGTCAGCCTGCATCAGGTACTAAATTTTTCAATCCAACCTCTGATATTTAATCAATGAAGATTATTCTGCTTTTAACTATTACCTATTTTGTTTATAAAATTGTAACTATTTTCAAATTGATCGGAAATAGTAAGAACAGTGATAGTATAAAAGATGAATATAAAAACCTAGATATAACTGATGCTGAATTTGAAGATTTGGAGAATGAAAATGAAAAAAATACTTAATTTTGTATTCAGCCCTAATAGCTCAATCAATGATTTGGCGCTATTAATTATGAGGGTTATTCCGTCATATTATATGTTTTTTGATCATGGTAAAAGCAAGATTTTAAATTCAAGTAGATGGGAAGGATTGGGTAGTTCTCTCACTAAATACATAAATGATTCTTCTGAGTCAATAAATATATTTTTCGGATTTGCAGCATCTTTTGCTGAGTCAATATGTGCTATTTTCATTTTCTTTGGTTTTTTAACGAAGCCATCGAGTTTTTTATTAGCTTTTACTATGTTTGTAGCAGCTATGAAACATGTAACAGGAACTGGTAGTCCAGAAAGTGCATTTATATATTTTTCAATCTATGCTTCATTGCTATTGCTTGGACCAGGAAAAATTAGCGTAGATTACACTTTTTACGGGGAGAAAAAATTTGATGAAATCTAAATTTATCATTTCTTATTTTTTAATAATTTGCAGTGCTCTTGCAAATTCAAATACTGGTGCAGGGTTAGTTTTTGGTCAAAGAGGAACAGGGGTTCACTTTTCTAACGATTGGAAAGTAAATCAAAAATTCTACCTAGGTTTCGAATTGAGATTTTTAGACATAAAAAATGAGAACGAACAAACCGCAGTTGATTATTTTACAGGTTATCCTTACACAGTAGGGAATAGAGCTTTGGCGATGTTTCCTGTTTATGCAAAATTTAGATGGCTTCCATTTGAAGGAAAAATTGAAAATAATTTCTCTCCATTTTTTGGTCTAAAAATTGGTCCAAACTTTGTGCTAGATGGAAATGAAAATGAGCAAAGTTTTAGATCTCGATGGTTTGAAAGCTCAGAGTCATACGTTAGTTTTGGCACGCAATTTGTATTTGGTGTTTCTTTTGTTCAGCCAAGCGGTGCAATCATTTCTCCATCAATAGGGTATGAATTTTTACCTTTGAATCAAAGACTTGATGGAAGAGATAACTATGATGGTTTCACAATAAACCTAAATTTCATTCGAAATAAAAGACGGTGAATTCAAGCCCTCTTATGGATGCTCATTTTTTTAGCGTTGAGCAATCCAAAATTGAAAATAATAGTTTTAAGCTCTCAAAATCTGAATCTTCACATTTTATAAAATCGTTACGTGGAAAAAAAAATGACATTATTTGGTTGCTTAATGGCAAGGGCATCGCCTACAAAGCTAGGGTTGAAGATCTTGATAGTGATTTTGTTTGTGGCAAAATAATAAGTCAGACTAAAAATTTTGGTGAAAATAAATTTAAAATAAATCTCGCTATCTCTTTGTTAAAGGGCAAGAGAATGGAAATGATTGTTGAAAAAGCAACTGAGTTTGGAGTGGTAAATTTATTTCCTTTGGCAATGAATCGCTCTATAAGAAAAAAAATAAATCACTCAAGGTTTCAGAATATAATTATTTCATCAGCAAAGCAATGCGGTAGAAGTTTTTTTCCTGTTCTTCATAAAGTATCAACCTTTAATAAATGGATAGAAATGTATAAAGATGAAGAAAATGTTGTTTGTCACATGTCTTCAGATTATTCTATAAAAGAAACTATAAAATTAAATATTAAAAATTTAAATATAATAATTGGCCCTGAAGGAGACTTTAGTCAAGAGGAATTAATTCTAATGGATAGTTACAATTTTAAAAAAATAAATTTAGGAAATAGGAGATTAAGAGCAGAATCTGCGGCAATGAGTGCCATGCTGAAAATTTGCCAAATTTTAGAATAAATGTTAGATTGTATTTTCTGTAAAATTTTAAATAATGAATTAACATGTTCAAAAGTATTTGAGAGTGATCAAATACTAGCTTTTAACGATATTGATCCAAAAGCTCCTGTTCATATCATCGTTATACCAAAAAAACATATATCAACTATTAATGATTTAAATGAATCCGATAGAAAATTAATGGGCGATTTAATTTTTAGCGCAAAAATCATAGCAGAGAAAATTAATGTAAAGGAATCTGGATTTCGTTGTATTTTTAATACAAATAATGATGGCGGTCAGACTGTATTTCACATCCATATGCATCTATTAGCTGGCAGAGAATTGAGCTGGCCACCTGGCTGATAATTTTTAAGTGTTTTGATATTTAAAAAGGAAAATTATTTAGATGTATATATCTGAAATCTCAATGCAAGGATTTAAGTCTTTTGCTAAAAAAGAGAAAATAAAGTTCGGCAAAGGCATAACTGTAATCGTAGGTCCAAATGGTTGTGGTAAAACCAACATAGTAGATGCGATACGTTGGGTCCTTGGTGAACAAAAATACTCAGTTCTTAGATCATCTAAAATGGGTGATGTCATTTTCAATGGTGCAGAGGGACATAAACCATTATCTGTATCGGAGGTATTTTTGACAGTTCAAAACAATCGTGGATTACTACCTGTCGAATATACGGATATAGAGATAGGTAGGCGCGTTTACAGAGATGGGGAATCTGAATATTTTATTAATAAAACCCCTTGCAGGTTAAAAGATGTTCATGATTTATTTGTGGATACTGGCATGGGATCGGATGCTTATTCAGTAATTGAATTAAAAATGATTGAGCAAATCCTTTCTGACGCTTCTGACGAGAGAAAAAGAATGTTTGAGGAAGCAGCTGGTATAAATAAATACAAGCAACAGAGAAAATCTTCTTTGAAAAAATTTGATAGTGTTCAGAAAGATTTAGAAAGAGTAGATGACATCATTCAAGAAATTGAAAACAATGTTCACTCCTTAGAATTACATTTAAAAAGATTTAAAAGGCATGAAAAATTGTCAAATGAACTAAAAGAAAAAGACATTTCACTTGCTTATGTAAAATTGCACAGCCTTAAATCAAATATCATACCTATAGCTAAATTAGTTAATGAAGCAAAAGACTTATCAAAGAAAAAATCAAATCAATCATCAATTTTCTTGAAAGATCTAGATGACAAAAAAAGAGATTATAAAATCAAATTAAAAGAAGTAAATATCATTCAGGATAGTATCAGTGAAAAACTAGACAAGAGAGAATCTCTACAAAACAATGTAATAATATCGTCAGAAAGACTTTATTCATCTGATAATAATTTGAAAAGATTAGCTAGTGAAAAGATATTAAATGCGAAGAAGATAGAAAACTTAAGATCTGAGATAAAAAATAAAATGATTGATCTCAATGCTTTAGTTCCAAAAATCAATAAAAAACGTGAGCTATACAAAGCAAAAAAAATTGAATTTGAATCAATTGAAGGCACGTTTAAAAATGCTCAGAAAGATTTAGAAAAAAATCAAAATCTTAAATGGGAAAAAAGTAGAAAAATGGAAATGCATTTATCTTTAATTGAAAGAACATCCACATTAATTAAAGAAAAAAGTAATGAAAAAAAATCTTCTGAAGAAAAACTGTTAAATCTAAAAAATAAAATTAATAATCTAAAAAATGAACAAGGATTATTAACCAAAGAGAAAAATAACAACCAAAAAAAAGTTGATATCTTAAAACTTGAATCTATCAATTTTATAAAAAAATTAAATGAAAGTGAAAATATGCTATCAGAAATTTCAATGAAAGAAGTTTCTGTCAAATCAAAAGTAGAATCGATTGAAAATCAAATAAATTTTTACGAAAACTTAATCGAACAAGGTGAAGGTTTTTTTGAGGGAACAAGACATATTTTAAAAAACAAAAATGATTTCCCCGGAGTTATTGGAGTACTTAGTGATTTGTTCGAAAATATTGACGATTACGAACAAGCATTTATCAGTTATTTGGGAGATAAAATAAAATTTCTGGTTGTTAAAAATAGAAAAAGTGCTTCTGATATTTTAAAAATAGCTAAATCCTTAAAATTAGGCAGCTTAATAATGATACCCTTAGAAGAACTGAACCCTACTTTAAAAAATAAAAATATTACTCCTAAGAAAAACGGAATTATTGGAAAAGGGGTAGATTTGTGTGGTATAGCGAAAAAATATGAACCGCTGGCCCATTATTTACTGGGCAATCTTTTAGTTGTTGATGATTTAACCAATTTTATAAATGACAAAAATTTGAAAAATTGGGACTTAGTTGATTTACATGGGAATTTTGTTGATAGAAACTTTCTCTTTAAACATAGTAAAAAAGAAAAAAATAAAGGAATGTTGGCTAGAAGGAAAAGATTAGCTGATTTAAACGTTGATTTAAGTAAATATCGTTTGAAATTAAATGAAAACAGTGATAAACGTATAAAATGCTCAACAAGTATTGAAAACCTCAAAGAAAATTTGGATAATATAAATTTTAAAGAAGAAAAAATCTTTGTTGAATTGCAAAAATTAGAAAAAACAATAATAAAAAATCATTATGGTCAAACTCAAATCCTTGAAGCTCAAAATGAATTGCAGATTCAGTTAAATGAAGTTGAAAAAGTCATAAGAGATTCCTCCAAGGCATTAATCAATCTTGAAAAAGATCGAATAAAATCGAAGGATGAGTATAATTTAATAAAAGAAAAGTTTACAAAATCCAATCAATACATATCATCTGTAGAAAAGGAAAAAAATGATTTTCAAAATAAAATTCAAGACATAAGAATTGAGTTAATAAATATTGAAAATTACAAAGATAATATTGAATTTAAAATTAGGGTATCGGAAGAAACAATCAAGGAAATTGAACATAGGAATGAAGATATAAAAAAAGATTTAAGTGAAATAAAAGCATTAAAAATTAATTTAGAAAAAAAAATAATATCTAACGAAAAAAATCTCGAAATCCTAAATGGTAATATTGCAAAAGAAAAATCAATTTTTAAATTAAAGAAAGAATTGGTGGATGAGACTTATCTAGAAATTGAAGATTTGCAAGATAAGGTGTTTAATGAGCAAAAATTTAGAGAATCTTTGCTCGAGGAAATGAAAATTAATGAATTAAAAATTGCTGAAATAAACCAATCTATTAATGGATTAAAAGAAAGAATAAGAGATCGATATAGTCAAGAAATTCCCATTGAAATGATTGTTGACGAAGATATAGACGATCTTGAGTTCAGAATTGAAAAAATTGAAAAAAGTATCGAAAATATAGGTCCAATAAATATGGCTGTCAAAGATGAATACGATGAAGAACTTAAGAGGTTGAATATTTTTATAGAGCAGAGAGAGGATTTAATTAAATCTGAAGATCACCTGAGAGCTACCCTATTAAAAATTGACAATGTGGCAAGAGAAAAATTCGAAAAAACATTTTCACAAATAAAATTAAATTTTGAATCACTATTTAAGTTGTTTTTCGATGGAGGGCAAGCCTCAATTTCACTGATTGGTGACCCAGACCCTCTTGAATCAGAGATTGAGATACATGCGCAGCCCCCTGGCAAGAAAAATCAAAGTTTGCGCATGCTATCTGCTGGAGAAAAATCATTGACTGCAATTGCTCTTTTATTTGCTATATACAAATTCAAGCCTAGTCCATATTGTATATTAGATGAAATTGATGCACCGCTTGATGATGCAAATGTTGAAAAATTTAAACGCGTTTTAAGAAAATTCTCTGATGAAACACAATTTATTGTAGTTACTCATAATAAACTTACGATGGAGTCAGCATCATTCCTTTACGGTGTCACTATGGAACAAAAAGGAATATCTAAATTAGTTTCAGTCAAATTTGATAAATTTGCTAAATCCTAAAAAATGACTGAAACATCATTTATTAGAAATTTTTGCATTATTGCACATATAGATCATGGCAAATCTACTCTTGCTGACAGGCTTCTTGAAGAGACAGAAACACTTAAAGCAAAAGATATGAAAGACCAGGTACTTGATAGTATGGACCTTGAAAGAGAGAGGGGAATTACAATTAAGAGCCACCCTATTCAAATGAAATATGTTGATAGTAAAAAAGATATCTATACTTTCAATTTAATTGACACGCCTGGCCATGTGGACTTTACATATGAAGTCTCAAGGTCTTTAGCTGCCTGCGAGGGAGCTCTTTTATTAGTAGATGCTGCACAAGGAGTAGAGGCTCAAACTGTTAGCAATACCTACTTGGCAATTGAAAACGATCTTGAGATAATACCAATAATCAATAAAATAGATTTACCTAGTGCGAGAACAGATGAGGTCGCTAAACAAATAGTCGAATTAGTTGGCTGTAGTTTTGATGAAATAATTTATGCTAGCGCAAAAAGCGGTAAGGGTATAATTGATATTTTTTCATCAATAATTGAAAGGATTCCACCGCCCCAAGATCGCTCAAACCATCCATTGAGAGCCATGATATTTGATTCAGTGCATGACAAATATAAAGGGGCAATACCCTATGTGAGAATATTTGATGGTGTTGTAAAATCCGGTCAAACTGCTAAATTTTTTACACACGACAAGCAATACGATATAACTGAAGTTGGTCATTTTATTTTAGATCAAGTACCCTCTAAGGAATTAAGATCAGGCGATGTAGGCTATCTATTGGCAAGCATTAGAGATGTTTCACACATATTGCCAGGAGATACTATAACCACCAAAGACAACCCTTCTGAAGAAGCATTGGAAGGATTTAAGGATATAAAGCCAATGGTGTTCTCAGGGCTATATCCTACTAATTCAGATGATTATGATCAACTTAGAATAGCATTGGAAAAATTAAAATTAAATGATGCATCATTGCTTTTTGAGCCTGAAACTAGCGAAGCTCTTGGGTTTGGATTTCGCTGTGGTTTTTTAGGTCTTTTGCATATGGAAATAATTCAAGAAAGATTAGAAAGAGAATTTGATTTAAGTTTAGTCACAACAACTCCCAATGTTCGCTATAAAGTTGAATTGAAAAATGAAACCTTGGTTGATGTAGATACTCCCGCTAAGATGCCCTTGAGCGGAGAAATTAATAAGATTTATGAGCCTATTGTAAGTGCAGAAATAATAACTCCAAAAGAATATATTGGCAATATTATGACCTTATGCCAAAAGAAAAGAGGTAAATATAAAACTACAAATTATATTTCATCTGATAAGGCTCAGTTGCATTATGATTTACCTCTCGCTGAGATAATTTTTGATTTTTATGATAAACTGAAGTCAACATCTAGAGGTTATGCATCTTTAGATTATAATTTAAAGGATTATGAAATAAGCGATTTAAAAAAACTCGAAATTTTAATAAATAATGAACCAGTTGATGCGCTTTCAATAATTATTCATTCTGCGGATTCATATCATAGAGGTGTGGCCCTTTGTTCAAAGCTGAAAGAACTTATTCCCCGTCAAATGTTTGATGTTCCCATTCAGGCTGCTCTAGGAACAAAAATTATTTCACGTAGCACAGTCAAAGCTTTGAAAAAGAATGTTACAGCAAAATGTTATGGAGGAGACATAACAAGAAAAAGAAAATTATGGGAGAAACAAAAAGAAGGTAAAAAAAGAATGAAGTCCATCGGAAGCGTTGAAATACCCCAAGAAGCATTATTAGCTGTTTTACAAATAGATTCTGAATAATTTAATCTTGTCACAATATTTAATCGTTTCAAAATCTCCTCTTTATAGTTTCATATTTACATTGCCATTATTTTTATTGTATGAAGTTGGGATTTTTTTAATATCATCAAGAGACATCGATCAGTTACGAAATGGAGCAGATGTGCTTATGCGTCAAGTTCTTGAAAGTTTTGGAATATATGGCATGTATGGATTTGGAGGTACATTTCTAATCGGATTTTTGATTGCCTTTTTGAGACAGAAAAAAAACTTAAAAACCTCTGAAATAGAGTCAAGATTTTTATTGATCATGTTTTTTGAAAGTATTGTATGGGCAACTCTTTTGGTAATTATAATGATAAAGATTCCTACATTTTTATCTCTATCAAATGAAGATCAGTTGATTCAGCAGGTTGTTTTAGCCATAGGTGCAGGTATTTATGAAGAGTTTGTTTTTAGAGTGCTTTTAATATCAGGTTTGGCAATTCTTTTTGGATTGATATTCAATTGGGGTGAATTTGGGAAAACTTTTCTATCTGTAATTATTTCTTCGGCAATATTTTCAATTTTCCACTTTTTTGGATCTTATGGTGATTCTTTTAGTTTTCCACTTTTTTTTGTTCGTTTCTTTGCTGGAATTTTTCTAGCTATAATTTATATTTTTAGAGGTTTTGGAATAACAGCATATGCACATAGCATATATGACCTTTTTGTTCTAGTGCATATAACAACCAATGATTAGAAAAATTTTCTATTTATCATTAGATTTTATATTAAATAAAATAATTTTATGATGAAGTTACTAACTAAAATTTTTTTTCTATCGTTAATTTTTGCAAATGAGTCACCGTTTAGCAAGTTTGATGCAGTAGTTTACCCTCAATTCTATTTCGATGGAGTTATGGTAGAGATTGAGGGTTCATTAAAGAACGAAAGAGCTCCATTAGATTTTAAAATGATAATGCCAACAAATATCGATAGTGTATTTTTTGTAGAAGGCGCTATTTCGCAAGGAAATACTATAAATATAGAGAAAGTCAAGATCGATGGTAACATTAAATTCATAGAAAGGACGGTGAATGAATCAGAATTTAAAATGTTTCTTTTTTATGCATTAGGAGAAGAATCTGGAAGGACAATAGGAAGTTTTGATCTGAACATAAATCATGATATTGATGAGGCGCATGTTGTCGTTCAAAAACCTAGAAAGTCAGAGGTTTTTTCATTATCAGCACCAACAAGTGACATTTTTCTAGATGAGAATAAAATTGAATATCATAGAATACATGTAAATAATTATAAAAAGAATCTCTCTAAAATATTTACTTTTGAATATTTGAACCCTGGTAAAGTTTTATCAGCCAGCTCCCTGCAAAACAACCAATCTTCTCAAGGTATTGATAACATAAGTAATAAGCCTATTAGATATTCGGTCCCTACATGGCAGCCATTGACCGTTTTGCTTTTGTTTTTTGGCGGTTTGGGTTTTTTATATTCAAATCAGAAAAATCATTCTCATAATCCTAAAAATAGAATAGAACAGTCAGTTAATAGAAAATCAAGAAAGAAATTCTGTACAGAATGCGGTAGCCCAGTTGAGCTTAAGGATAAGTATTGTAGTAATTGTGGAGCAAAAATATAATGTACCCAGTTATCTTCGATTTTGGACAAATAAGCATTTTTGGCAGAGAAATAAGCATAGTCATTAATTCATATGGCTTTATGCTTATGACGGCATTTTATTCATGCTATTTTGTTCTAAACAGAGAAATGAAAAGATTGAAATTAGATGAAAATATAGCAAGCGATATCATTGTTTGGGCTGCAATTGGAGGAATTGGAGGTGCAAAATTATACTATTTAATCGAGAATTTTGACAGAGTATTGACCGATCCAAAGGGAATGATCTTTTCGGGTGCTGGCCTAGTGTTTTTAGGAGGTCTTATTGGAGGAACCATGGGTGTTTCATACGTTTTTAGAAGAAACAATATGGAATGGTTTCAATCAGCAGATATTGTTGCGCCATTATTAGCTTTAGGATACTCTTTCGGTAGAATTGGATGTTTATTAGTTGGTGATGACTACGGCTTACCCACAGATCTTCCCTGGGGCATATCATTTCCAAATGGTTTACCTCCAACTACCTACTCGGTTTTCCAAAGTTACTATCCATGGGTGGATTTGTCAGGATTTCAACCTGGTATTTTAAAGGTCCATCCGACTCAAATATATGAATCAGTTATTGGTTTCTTAATTTTCCTATACTTATACAACATAAGACTAACTAATACAGTTGCAGGGTCATTGTTTTTTAAGTATTTGATGTTTGCTGGAATTGAGAGATTTTTTATTGAGTTTATAAGAATGAATCCTAAATACCTATTCAATCTATCAGGTGCACAGCTCATATCTCTTGGCATGATTTCAATTAGTATTTGGTTTTTTTATTTTAAAAAAAAAGAATCACCTGTCTCTTAGAAAAAAATTGAAGACCTATCTTTTTCTTTTTGCCTTAACCATTATAACAAAACTTTACTCTCAAGTTTTTTCATTATATAGCACCAGCTCTATAAATGATATTTATAACGCTTCAAGTTTTTCACCTATTAAGATAAGGATTGCTCAAAATGGAGTAATCCTTTTAGACACGAAAAATTCAATACTGGTTCATTTTTCAGAAAATGATACTATTTCTTATGGGGGAAAGAGTGCAAGATTTAGCGGTTTGATTGATCCTATTGATATTACTGTTAAAGGTCTAAATGTATATATTCTGAATCAGGCATCAAATTCAATATTGATATTTGATAGCAGACTTAACCACATCCAAACTATTTTAATAAACAATGAAGTTGAGCTTTATCCATCCCTTATTGCCTTAGACCAATATGAAAATATCTACATCTATTCCTCAGATTTAAATATGATATATGTAAATGATAGTCAGCAAAAAAACTTTACGGAATTCATAGATCTGAACATGCAAAACTTTGACTTTAATTGTATTAGTTCAATGAAATTTAGCACCAATGGGAATTTGTTCTTATTATCAAGTTGTGATAGAACCATTAGTATTTTTAATCAATATGGTAGATTAATAGACACTCAACCAAATACTATCGATGGCATAGCTTTATCCGTTAAAAGGAATGGAGCTTATTTTATTGCTAATAAAAAAGGTTTAATTAAGCATGGAAAAGATCAACCTAAAAACTTGTTTATAGAATCAAATTTAATTGATATTGATTATTTTGATAAAAAATTTATTGTATTAACAGATTCTTTGTTACTTCGGTATGATTTTTTTGATTAGAGGGTTATTAATTTATCTTTCACTAGGTTTTAATTTGAGCTTATCTCAGGATTCAACTATTTATAAAAAAGAAGAGGTTGGTCCAATATTTTACGATTTACCTTTATTGGATAGCTTGATCAACGACACTATAGGTTATGACCTGATAAAACCAATCATTGAAAAAGATCTACAAGAATCAACTGAAAACAACTTATACACCTCTGGTACTTTTTTTCGATCGCTTGACATATCAACTATTGGCAATGAGAGTTTTAGCGGAGGTTTGAGATTTCAAATGTCAGGTAAATTATCGGAAGAGCTTGAGGTGTCTGGAGTAATTTCTGATCAAAAATTACCATTTCAACCAGATGGCAACACTGCTTCTTTGGATGAAATTGATCAAATCTTTATTAAAGCAACACATTCAAATGGAGATTTGACAGCTGGAGACATAAGTGTATCATCTAAAAAGGGCAGGTTCAATACATTTAAAAGAAATCTAAGTGGAATAAAAACTAGAATTAAAATCAATGCAATGGATTACGATATCGCTTACGGTAAAAATAAAGGGTCTTTTCGCAGGCTTAGCTTTAAAGGCGAAGATGGAAATCAGGGGCCATATTTTTTAACGAATGAAAATGGAAAAAGAAATATTATAGTATCCGCTGGATCTGAAGAGGTATGGTTAAACGGAAAAAAATTAATTAGAGGCGACAATAATGATTATGTAATTAATTATTCAAATGGAGAGATTTTTTTTAATTCAAAAAACTTAATCTTTTATGATTCAGACATTGATGTAGAATTCCAATATCAAAAAGATATGTATACTCAAAATTTTCTGAACGCCGCTCTAGAAGATAAATCAAATGATTTTTTCCAATATAGTTTGTCCTTTTCTAGGGAAAAAGATGATTTTAAGAGTGTAAGTGATTTTGAAAAAAGCATGTTTAGTAAGAGCGACGTATTGTTTCAAAATGGAGCCGTAGCTGATAGCGCAGGTGATTATATTCTTTATGAAGACATTCTCATCTATGATCCTATTAATAAAGCAAGCGATGATAATCGATATAAAGTAGTGTTTAATTTCGATTCAGATGGAAACTACATAAGAAAGATATCAGATAATAATATTATATACTATGTCTATAATGATGATCCTGACAAAGGTACTAATGAAAGATTTTCTCCAGGGATATTTAAAAAAGCCCCTAGTTCAAAAGGAGTTATTAATGTAATAACGAAATCAAAACTTAATTCAGGGTTTGTTTTTGAAAACGAGATTTCAATTTCTGATAAAAATGCAAATACATTGGCATCAGATAATATCTTTAAAAAAAGAGGCAATGCATTTCAATCGACAATAAGAAACGAGCCA
>CENX01100728.1_pt1 | contig 15865 bp, 10 predicted proteins | sample 361321 | NCBI WGS metagenome assembly CENX01 (sample SAMEA2619678, study PRJEB7988) | marine metagenome | isolation source: saline water (ENVO:00002010), including | reverse complement strand
GTATTCGCAATACCTGAACCGGGTGGCGTTGTTGAATCCCAGCAACAAAAGATTGATGAACTCTTAGAATGTGTTCATTATTTTGATGGGTTATTTCAGCTCCGACGTGAAAATCCCGGTTTTGATCTCGTGTCAATGCTGGCAAATGGTGAGGCAACCAAAGACATACCTATGGTTGAACAATTGGGTAATCTTTTACTTCTTATCGTTGGGGGTAACGATACGACCCGAAACACTATGACCGGTAGCGTGTATGGACTTAATAAGTTCCCCGACCAATATGACAAACTCCTTGCTAATCCTGACTTAATTTCCAATCTTGTTCCAGAGGTTATTCGTTGGCAAACACCTCTTTCATACATGAGACGAACCGCTAATCATGACACTGAGTTAGGTGGGAAGCAGATTAAGAAACATGATCAAATCCTCATGTGGTATTTATCAGCTAACCAAGATGAGGATGTCTTTGAAAACGCACATGTGTTGGATATTGAGCGACATAATGCTGACCGACAACTTTCATTTGGTTATGGAATTCACTTCTGCATGGGCAGCAGAGTGGCCGAGCTTCAGTTGAAGATTTTATGGGAAGAAATTCTCCAGCGCTTTAAGCGAATAGAGATACAAGAAGAGCCAGAGCGAGTCTTTTCAAGTTTTGTCCATGGGTATTCTAAACTTCCTGTAACTGTTACTCGAAAATAAATTTCTTTACGAAGTTTCAACTGCGTATTACGAGAAACTCCGGCTAGGTTTTTTTAGTTGTGAGAACTTGATAAAAACTCCCAAATGAACTCGTTCATGGGCAAGTCGTCAACGTCAAAGGTGAACCAATCGTGTCCGCCACCTTCTACGATAAATAACTGTATTTGCGTTCCAGATGGTGTTTCGTAGGTTGTTCGTTCGATATTTCTATCTTGGATAGTAGATTCTTGAGTGCTTCCATTTTGGATAGCCCACCAAGAGGCGCCTTCGCGTACTGGGAGTGCGTACCCTTCAATTCCCGTCATCGGACGCTCGTAGTCTGAAGTTCCATTGATGATAATCCCAGGGGTTTCATGCGTAATGTCACATGGATATTCAACTTCTAAGGGAAATAAACCTGACATGACAACAAACCCTGCAATGTCATCATTTAAATGGCATGCGATCTGGTAAGCCATAGCTGCTCCGTTGGAATAACCAGAGAGATAAATCTTGGAACTATCGATGTTAGGATTTGAATCTAAGGATTCAATAATCGCAGCGATAAACCCAAAGTCATCTACACCAGCTACTTTATTACCTTCCTCAGAGTGTAAAGTATTCCATACCGAACCGGCCCGAACGTCTGCTTGAGGGTAAATAACCAAAATTCCTTCGCGGTCAGCTATATCAACAAAATTTGAGGTTATGTACTGTACTTCTGCTGTTCCCGCACCTCCGTGGAAATCAATAATGACTGGCACTACACCTGAAGTTACTGAAGGCCAATATGTAAGGTATGTTCGTGTCGTCTGATTTACTGAAATTGAATTTCTCTCTAGACCTGAAGATCTTAAAGTTAGTGTCGCTTCGTCGGTCTTTTCATCTATATCTTCTTCAATAGTCGGGTTAGAGCCAGTTTGGCTTTCTGCAGAACAAGCACTAAATGATGCAAAACAGAAAAGTAGTGAGATGAAAATCTTCTGTGTCATGTTCAAGAAACTCACGTTTTTAGAGTATCAACGGTTTCTTATTAGCGCGCTCGGAGGGACTCGAACCCCCAACCTTCTGATCCGTAGTCAGATGCTCTATCCAATTGAGCCACGAGCGCTAAATCTTTATGTAAGGATTAGATTGTATCCCTAATCATTCACCTATTACTCAATAATTTGTTTTGGTTTATTTTGCGGAGAGAGAGGGATTCGAACCCTCGAACAGGGGGTTACCCCGTTACTTCCTTAGCAGGGAAGCGCCTTCAACCAGACTCGGCCACCTCTCCATTCATATTTTTATCGTACACGCAAGATAACAGTTTGAGAATCTGTATACAAGAACAACAAAATTTCATAAGGTCCGATAACCTCAAACGTGGAAGGATGGCAGAGCGGACGAATGCACTGGTCTTGAAAACCAGCGGGCCTTCGCGGGTCCCGGGGGTTCGAATCCCCCTCCTTCCGCGCTAAACAAATAATGGTAAATAGCTATCAAATATCTCGGATAGATAGATCAATACCAGCAGAACTAAGAACCCTCCAATGCGATACCAGCGTGCAAATTGAGGGTCTAAATACCAAGTGCCCTTCCCATCTACCGTTTCTCTACCAATAGCGTTCGTAACAGAGACAAGAATCGGGGGAATAGCGAAGAGCATGAATCCCGTTCGGATCATCGAAGGCCCTGATCCAATGGTTGCAAGCAGAATACTAAGAGTACCAACAATACAGATTTCAACAATCATCAATATTGGGGTTTGTTGAGGTATATACCGATTTATCTTTGGCCTAGATGGAAAACGGTTTTGGCATTCGTTAATGATTGAGGGAAGGCTAAATAATGAAACACCTACCCATAACTGCCAGCAATTCCCGATAAATGCAATAGACAAAAATACAGTAAGTAATGATCTCATCACCAGTGCAGTCCATTTCAGGGCTGACTGCTGGTCTTGAACAACCGTAGGGTTTAGTCGGTTAAGGCGACTCGTGAAACTACGCGCAATGATTTCCTCCAAGGCAACTCGCCCGATAAAGGACATTGCAATAATAATGGCGACTTTGTTATTTACTGTTTCAAACCTTAAACCGATACTTGCGTATTGCGTTAATACGGCGATGAGAATAAGGGTCATCCATCCGGCAATAAAAGCTCCAACTGTTAGGTCAATTGTTCGATCCCACCAATCGTTTCTATGACGCGCTGCTGGTTTACGAATCCTTCGAATACTTGTTGCTAAGATCGCAGGCCCACAGGCAAGTGAAAATAAGCCGAATATAAAACGGATGTCTGCTACTGCCCCAATGTCATTATTTGAGGCTTCAAAAAGTAGGTATCCAATAATGAGAATGCTCGCCCCAATTAATCCAGAGAAGATATCAAATACTCCGAGAACCATAACACCGGTTAATCCTGTAGAACCTGGTTCACCTACTGGTCCACCGCTTTCAAATAACCCTAATAGTGCAAAAATTATTGAAAGAACTGGGAAAATCCCCCAAAGTATTCCCCCACAAGCACGAAGGTATGAGCCATCATTGAATGTTTTAGATACAAAAGGAGAAAATTGAGCTGTATTCATTGTTGCTTCTGTCCACCATGAATCCCAAACAGTCATATATTTTTTTCTCCACAAAGATAGATTGTCACCCCACGCTCGATCTTCGCTCAGAAATGTATCATGACTCGTTTCCAGCGACTCTATTTCATCATCAGTAACGTTTTCTGAGGAAGAACTGGAGGTAAAACGAGAAGATGTTCCTCGTGCTGCAGCGATTGCTACTCTATGAGCCGTTGGAGCAGTTGATCCACTACCTGAAGATCCGCCTGTGCTGGCACCCGCTGCTGCCGCACCCGCAGCCGCTACTGCAGCTGCTACTGCAGCCAAACCACCAATTGTTTTTGCAGACCCTTCAGGATCATCAAACATACCTCTTTCTTGGAAAAGGGTGGGATTATCCTTATTAATGAGTTTGAAAGAATACTCAACCTTTCTTTCAAAATTGTCTGCACCTATCCCGACGAGTTCTAATTTATGGGAGCCTGGATCCAGTCCATTGGGTAGTGAAAAAATGCTTGCAAATTCACCATTGTCATCCGCGTTTAAAATACCAAGAAGATATGGGTCTGAGTAAACATATATCTCTACAGGTGAGTTAGGGAGGAATCCTGAACCCGACACTTCAATTTCGCTAGACACGAAGACATTAAGCGTTATTCCTTCAACAACGATGTCATCATCACCCGAACCAACAACATTAACAATGATTCCATCGGTGGAAACTCTTACAGCACGCTCACTAACTTTTATTACCTCATTAACTTCACCGTCATCTAAATCGTCAAGAGTAGGTACAAGCTTCGGCTCTTCCAGTCCATCAAGCTGACTGGGCGCCTCGGTTTCTTGATCTTGTAGTTCTGGGTCTAAAGGATCCTCGCTTACTTCTTCTACTCCATCAGGCAGATTGTCATCTATTTCAGGGCACGAGTCAACAGAACAGTCATTTGTTTCATCAACTGGGTCATCCGGTTCTAATTCAAAATCAGCCGAATCATCGACCCCATCGTTACGACCACAACTGTCATCAAACTGGCAGACATCCCATATAGTAGGATCAGAAACTGAATAATCGTTGCAATTCACAACCCCATCACTATCAAAGTCAGTTCCACAATCAGACCAATCAATACACACATCCAGACTTGCTGGACAAACAACTCTCTCAGAAGGTGTCGTCAAAATAGGGGAATTAGGATCCAACCATTCAGAGTCAAACCAGTTAAATGTTCCGTCTCCATCATCATCAATGCTGAAGTCACAGTCAATCGGGTAGAAATCAGTAAAATGACCCCACCGCATATTTCGATTTATCGTGTCACTTGAATTTGCTGCACCGAAAAAGACTCTTGGATTTGGTTTCGTAGCATTTGCTTTACTTACCCTAATAGGGCTACTTCCAGTAGGCGGAATCCGGCCAAGAGATGGAAATTCATGCCAATTATCTTCCGAGTAATACAAATAACCATCTGGAGCCAGAAAAAAAGACAAAGGATTAACGTTGTAATGTGTTCGGTCCCACTCCTCACCAAACATATCTACATCAATGAGGCGTTCATCTGACCAACCGCGTACGCGAAAAAGATCCTGATCATATCCGAAGGACCCATCATCAATAATATTGTCAACCCAGAGAAGATTCGTTTCGGTATAGAACTCTGGACCTTGCTGAATATATTCAGATATTGTCAAACCACTTGCGTCAAGGTCTTGCCCATCAACGGTCCACGTACGTAACGCTTTCCTATTCAATGTTTTCGTTTGGATCGCACACCCATTAGGAAGCGGAATGTTCCACACTGCCACAGAAGAAGGCAGTAATTGTATTCCATCTTCACTAAAGCCTCCAACGATAATCTCCCACTCCGAATGAGCATCCAAAGTCGTCGGGCTAGCCCTTAAAGGTGCAACAAATAATGCGAGAACAACAGCGAGAATCGAAACTGCAGCAAAGAGCAAAGTAAATATTTTCCGAATAGTATTCAAAATAAAATTCTCACCTTCGCGCAGCGCATCACAGAATAGTTTAAGGACAATAAATGACTATTCAATAAATCTTTCTATGACCTTCATCAGCTACATGAGATTGTTCTCTAGCACGCAAAGTGCAATAGTAGGTTTGTGGGACCGCAGATAAGAGTTGAAAAGAAATTTCATGCTGGACTAGCTGACGTGATGCGCGATATTGCAATCACAGGATTTTGGCCCACAACGCTCGTTTCTCATCCAAGCCCTCCACCTGAACTCCATTGGCACAGAATGGAAGCGCATGGGTATGTTATCGACGGAACAACATGGATTTTGGACGGAGAAACAGGTGACAAGCTCATTATTGAACCTGGAGACAAACTTATTATTCCGCCGGGGGCACTTCACATAGAAGGAGAAGGAGAAGAAAATGTGACATACATCGTCGCCATACCAACTACGCAGACACTACTTCAAGCATTTGAACTACTACCCCCAGATCATCCCGAACGACCCAATTAAAGGACATTCATTGTCAAGAAGTTTCACTAACTGGTCAGGTCTCGTGCAAAGCACACCCAAAGACATAATTGAAATCCAAACAATTAAAGATGCCCAAAACGCTGTAACTAAGGCCAAACGAACTCAAACACCAATAACAACGATTGGTTCATCGCACTCACATTCACTACTAGTTCAAAACAGTACAGGAATTATTATCACTACCGAGCAGATGAAAGGGTCGATAACAATCAACGAGTCAAATATGACCGCAACAATACCCGCAGGAATGAAACTCCATGAAGTGTCCGAATTACTATGGAATAAAGGGTACGCCTTATCCAACCAAGGAGATGTAGACGTCCAGTCAATCGCTGGCCTAATAGGCACTGGAGTTCACGGAACTGGTCTTAAACATCCAATAATAAGTTCATATGTGCAAGACGCCACACTCGTCTTAAATACAGGGGATATTATTAAGGCTGCAGACAATTCAGAGATTCTTGAAGCAACCCGCTTAAACCTTGGTGCTTTAGGAATAGTTATGGATGTGACACTATCCGTGGTCCCAACATTCTTCCTTAAGGAAAAAACATGGAAACAAGATGTGGATACTGTAATTGCTGAAATAGGAAAGCTAGCGAAAGAAAATGAACATTTTGAATTTTTCTGGAATCCAGCTAATGACAAAGCGTACATAAAAACACTCAACCCGCACGATGGGCCATCCACGCAATCGGATGAGCCAGTCCAAGGGTATGTTGATTACTCACACCGAGTGTTTCCTTCGCAACGAAACGATAAGCATACAGAAATGGAATACTCCGTACCATACGAGGATGGAGTATCTTGCTTTTTGGATATTAGAGATCTAATCCTCGCAGGGAAACACGATATTCTCTGGCCCGTTGAGTTCAGAACAGTTGATCAAGATACTGGGTGGATCAGCCCAACGAAAGGAAGGAAAACTGTAACCATCTCCATACACCAAGGGATAGATCAACTATATGAACCTTTCTTTCGAGAAGCGGAAATGATATTCAGATCATATAGAGGCCGGCCTCATTGGGGTAAATGTAACTACCTCACTAGCGATGACTTTGCGTCAATGTATGGAGTTGGATGGAGATCCTTCTGGAAAGTTCAACGATCTCTTGACCCTGACGGTGTATTCCTGAATTCATATCTTAGAGGTTTACGTGATCTTCAATAATCTCTCAGCATGACAGCATCAAGTTAAGACACTATCGTTTCATTCTACGAGAGTTTAGATCTTATGGAATCCAACCAACTTTGGGCTTTGTCCTGAGCATCGCTCGACTCTTGGCGAGCCTCCGCAGCGTTGTCACCTGCAGCAGGATAAGAGCCAAGAAATTTGACTCTGACATCCTTCGCTTGCAAAGTCTTAAGACAGTCCGCCATCACTGAGTCAGCAACATGGCCCTCCAAGTCCAAAAAGAAACAGTATTGCCCAAGCCCTTCACGCGTTGGTCGAGATTCTAACTTCGTCAAATTTATTGACCGAGCTGCAAACTCTTGCAGAATAGTTAGCAAAGAACCCGGTCGATCAGATTGTTGAAACACAACTACACTAGTCTTATCATGACCTGTCGGCGCTGGAATACCATCACGGGCAATTAGAACAAATCGTGTCTTATTACCTGAGTGGTCTTCAATTCCTTCAGCAACAATATCTAATCCATACTTTTCTGATGCGAGACTTGTCCCCACCGCAGCAATATCTTTACCAGTACTTTCCGAAAGCAAATACGCAGCATGGGCTGTAGAGTTTGCAGCTTCTAGTTCGGCATCAGGAAGATTATTACGAAGAAAGGAACGGACCTGAGCAAGTGCGTGTGGATAGGAAATGACTTTTCTAATTCCTGAAAGTGGCGTTCCGCCCTTGACAAGAAGATTCATAGTTATAGGGATAACTACTTCACGCTGAATAAATAATTCACTATCGAAAGCTAAAGTATCCTGAACGACGTTGACGGTTCCTTCAATAGCGTTTTCAATAGCGCAGAATCCAAAATCAACGGAACCTATGGCCGTATTGTGGAGGACATCTGAATGACTTCGGTAAAGGACATGTTGAGCAGAGGCCAAATCAACCTGAGTTAAAAGGGCAGATTCGGTGAAGGTTCCTGAAGGACCAAGATATCCAACTTTCAAATTTGTAACATTTCCCACACCTGCAGGATAGAGGAGGAACTCATAGACAGCTCCTTAATTTACTTATAAACGCCGAAATGACCTAGAACACGCCTAAAGTTTTTACCTATGTCAGAACAACAACTTTATTTTCGACAACTTTTATCAGGCAGAGATATCGGAACAGAAGATCAAATCGCAAGACAAATGGTTAATTTTATATACCTGATCGGCGATCGAACCACAGGCGAAGCAGTTGTCATCGATCCAGCATACGATCCACAAGGAATCATCAATGTTTTAGAAGAAGATGAAATGAAACTAACTGGTGTTCTCGCCACTCATTATCACCCAGACCACGTCGGAGGGGACATGATGGGCTTCAGTATCTCAGGGATAACAGAGCTTCTAAATATTGCTTCAGTTCCAATACATGTACAAAATGAAGAAGCTGAACTCGTAGACAAGGTAACCGGAGTTGGATACGACAATCTAGTCACACACTCAAGTGGCGATAAGATATCTGTCGGCTCTATTGAAATTGAACTTATCCATACTCCAGGGCATACTCCTGGCAGTCAATGCTTCCTTGTTGATAATAAGTTGGTTGCAGGAGATACACTTTTTCTTGATGGTTGCGGGAGAACTGACCTACCTGGCGGAGATCCTCGACAGATGTATGAAAGCTTGACAACACGTCTCGCTAAAGTCCCAGACACTGCAACTCTCTTTCCAGGGCATCTCTATTCTCCAAAGTCCTGCCAATCAATGGGTGAAACTCGACAACATAATTATGTCTTTGCTCCTAATTCTGCCGAACAATGGATGGCTATGTTCGGTAGTTAAGCGAAGAAAGAGAAGGCCATGAAAAAAACAGAATTAACGACAGAGATGAAACAATTTGTAACTGAAAGACACCTTGCTTCTCTAACACTAGTGACGCCCGAGGGGCGACCTCATGTCACTCCAGTTGGTTTCACATGGGATGAGGATCAAAAACTAGTCAGAGTCATAACATGGGCTGGAAGCATGAAATCAAAAATACTCACTCGAGCTGATACCCCACTGAGAGCTGCAGTATCTCAAGTTGATGGAGGACGATGGATAACTCTTGAAGGCAAAGCAATCGTTACTGATGATATAGCGAGATGTTTAGAAGGAACCCGACGATACGCGCAACGTTATTCAGAACCTAAAGATCGTGGGGACGACAGACGAGTCATTGAACTCTCTGTAGAACGGATAATGGGACGCGCATAATACTTTCATGAATAGTAAACCCAGTCAGAATATGTTTGGATCACTTGAGGACGCGATACGATCCATTGGTACTCGCGCGAGTGGCGGAATTGGCAGACGCGCAGGCTTCAGGTGCCTGTGTCCTTCGGGACGTGAGGGTTCAAGTCCCTTCTTGCGCACACTAATAAATAAAGCAAAAGTAAGTAATAGGATATTAAAACTATTATTTGGGTTACTCACCGTCCTATTCTCTGCGCTTCTGGCAAACTCATCTTTTGCCCAAGAGGGTGAACAGGAAGAAATCAACAGTCACTCATTTGATTTAGGTCCAGATTTTAACGGAGACGGATACGGCGACATAGTCGTTGGAGCCACTGGTGAACGTTTCGGCGATGCTATTAGAACAGGTGCTGTAACAATCGTATTTGGCGATTATGATAAATCATTTTCAGATAGTGTGATTCTTCACCAAGGCCTGATAAATGTCTTTGGAGAAAATGAACCAAATGATAAATTCGGATCAAGAACCACGTACGGAGACTTTAACGGAGATGGGCTAGATGACTTAGTAATCACAGCCCCCCAAAAAGATGTTCATGGCATTGAAGACGCAGGAATGATCTGGGTTCTTGAAGGCATGCAAGAAGGTATGGGGGTTCTCAACATCGCGACAGCGTTTGATCTGTCAATGTTTAGTGAGGATGATTTCGTTTCACCTGATGCCCACTGGGGGGAAATGGTTTCTACAGGAGATTTTAACGGTGATTCATTCTACGACATAGCAATAAGTGCCCCAAATAGTGCCGTTAATGGCAAGGAAGAAGTTGGCCTTATTGTTATTCTCTACGGAAGTGAAAATGGATTAGATTCTGAGAATTTTCAAGTTATCAATCAAAGCACTCGAGGGATACCAGACGCAGATGAAATAGGTGACCATTGGGGCATGTCATTAGCGTCTGGTGATTTTAACGGAGATAACATATCTGACCTCGCAATTGGTTCACCGGGTGAAAGGTATGGCTTTTTCTCATCGGCTGGTGCCGTAACAGTCATCTATGGGAATGAGACAGGGTTAGAGCCTAAAACCTCAAAAAGATTTCATCAAGATACACCAAAGATTCCCGATCGAAATGAAGAAAATGATCAATGGGGGGCAACTTTAGTTTCTGGGGACTTCAGCCAAGATGGAATAGATGACCTAATCATAGGGTCGCCAAACGAAAGCATTGGAGCAAAGTGGCAAACAGGAAGCATAACTGTACTGTACGGATCAGTAGATGGGATATCAGCGCAAAAATCCAGACGGTTACATCAAGGCAGTTTTGGAATTCAGGATAAGAATGAGCCATATGACCGGTGGGGTTCAGTTCTCGCTACAGGAGACTTTGATGGCGATAACAAAACAGACCTTGTCATTGGAGCGCCAGCAGAAGGAACTGAAACCCTCTTCCGTACGGGTGCAATAACAATAATCTCTGGCACATCAGTAGGGCTGACGAGTAGAGATTCCCGAACTATCCATCAAGATGAACTAGATCTCAATTTAGAAGCAAGCCACGCCGACCATTGGGGAGATTCAGTAGGAACTGTAGATTTTAATGGGGATGGAATTTCTGAATTGCTTGTAGCATCAAGCTCTAAATCAATAGGAACACAATTTGACTCAGGTATTATCACATTATTTTGGGGCACAAACGAAGGCATACTCCTCGAGTACAGAAAATTTCTAGACCAAAATACGCCAGGAATACAGGATGATAATAAAAGCATGGACTATTGGGGCCGTTTAGGAACATCAAGCGAACTTACCCTTGAACGACCCCCATTAGGGTTAACTACTTTATCAGGGGTGAATGTTGTCGTCATGGCTGAATTACCTCTGATAGGTAATGACTCGATTCCACAATTCATTGTGCGTACGCCATGCGGAAGAGCAGAAAGAGTATTCGGCGGGACATTAGTTAGTGACATACAGGTCGTCATAGATCCTGGCCACGGGGGAATCGATGGAGGCGCTGGTTACTACGGACTACGAGAACATTCAGTTAACCTCTCAGTATCTGAAGCTTTACAAACCGAATTAACTTCAAGAGGTATAAAGAGTTATCTTATTCGAACTAGCAACTACCATATCCCTCTCTCATCTCGGGGGTTATATGCTGATCATCTACAAGCTGATGCAATGGTGTCAATACATCATAACGCACCAAAAATTGCCCCCTCCCGACATCCTGGGACAGAAACCTTTGTCCAGAATAATTCTCAAAATTCAGCACGACTGGGAACACTTGTATATGAAGCTGTTTACGAGGCACTGGACCGATTCTCATGGATTTCTTGGACAAGCCAATATGACGCGGGAATTATACGAGTATTAAATAAACGAGGAACAGACACCTATGGAATGATGTCAAGGCCAAGAACACCAACCACACTCGTTGAACTCACCTACTTAGCCAACAGAGCCGAGGCCAATCTAATCAAATCACAGGATTATCTTCCGGCAGTATCAGTTGCAATGGCTGATGCTGTAGAAGAATATTTGACGGAACCTAGTGAAGGAGAATATCCAACCACCGTTCGAAACTTTACTGCAGCGGACGCACCGGGATACAGCGTATGCAAAGATCCGGATTTTGGATTCCCATTAGTATTTAATTTTAGTGAAGATGCATTTGAAAAAGCCGTACTCTTAAACGAATAAATATAAGGTTAAGTAGAACTAAGCAGAAGCACCCTACAGGCCGGACCGCATGGAGATCGGATATAGGAAAATTCATGTTCCATAATAAACAGAGGTTGATATGACTAACGAAGCCATACTTTATGAGCAAGTAGAAAACATTGTGACAATAACCTATAACAGGCCAGATCAACAGAATGCAATTAATGGGCAAATGCGCAAAGAACTAAACGCTGCATGGGATAAATTCAATGAGGATGAAAGTGCATGGGTAGCGATTATTACTGGCAGCGGCAATGTCTTTTGTGGAGGAGCGGATTTGCGCGACCCTGCCGGAAGCACAGGTGATTTCAAAGGCACATTCTGGGAAAAGCCAACTATCAATAGTTTCGAAAGCGGTAAAGAAATATTTAAACCGGTAATTGCAGCAGTTAATGGGCCATGTATTGGATACGGATTAACTGCTGTATCATTCTGTGACTTTGTGATTGCAAGCGATACAGCTACTTTTAGCTACCCTGAAGTGAGCATAGGGATACCTACGATTGTTGGCGCAATACGTCTCCCAAGAAAAATCAACTGGGCAGATGCAATGGAACTATTACTTCTTGGAGAACCCATATCAGCCGAAAGAGCGAAGGAAATTGGATTCGTCTGGAAAGTCTGCGAACCCGAAGGGTTAATGGGAGAGGCGGTCAGCCTAGCTGAGCAACTGTGCCAATCAGCCCCACTTGCTGTTAGGGCCACCAAAGAGGTAGCCACAAGAACCCAAAATATGGGATGGATCGAGGCGGTGCGTTTCGGGGAAACCATGAGAGTCGTAGCGAATCAAACTAAAGATGCTTCGGAGGGTCGAGCCGCATTTAGAGAGAAGCGAAAACCACAATGGAAGGGAAATTAAAAAGACCCACCAAGGTTGATGTTCCATCGTATAAATGATGTTATACAAATAGGAACAGCAAAATGGATTCTAGATGAACGATAATAGTCCCCAGAACTCGGAAAGACCTGAATCCTCTTTGTTCACCTCTGGAACTGCAACCGATATTGGCAACGTCAGATCTTTAAATCAGGATCAATATGGAATTACTAAATCTATTGCTGTCGTTGCCGACGGTATGGGCGGACACAATGGTGGAGAAATAGCAGCTGAAATAGCTGTAACTACTATGCTCTCCGATGAAAATTTCCGGTCTGTCAAAGAGCTAGCTCGCCTTGTGCAAGAGGCAAATAGATCAATACACATAAGAGCCGAAGAAAATATTAACTTAGCTGGGATGGGAACAACATTATGTGCCTTGTCAGAAATAACTGATCAGGATCTCTCAATACGAATCGGGGCTGTGAATGTGGGAGATTCACGAATATACCTTCTTGCGAACAATAAACTTAAACAAATCTCTGTTGATCACAGTGTCGTTCAGAACTTGATAGATAACGGGCAAATAACTGAAAGCGAAGCGAAGAATCACCCTCATAGAAATGTGATAACCCGATCCATAGGAATTCACCCATCAGTTGAGGTTGATTTTTGGGAAATTGAGCCAATTCTCGGAGATAGATTCCTTTTATGTAGCGATGGCCTTACAAATGAACTTTCAAACACTGAAATTGCAGAAATTCTTATAAATCATATTGACCCTCAGGAAGCCGCTGATCAATTGATACAGGCTGCCCTCGCTAAAGGTGGCTTAGATAATGTAACAGCAATAGTCCTGAATGTTGTTAGAGGGAATGAACAACCTGAGTTGAGAAACCATTCATATGAGCTTCAAAGTATTACAGATGCTGAGAATCTCGCTTCCACAGATGAAGGAAGCAGTAGGTTAAAAATGTTCATTAAGAAATTGAGTATACGTAAAGCTCTAAATTTATGAATGTTGGTTACAAAGAGATATCAAAGAAACAAAAATCCGAACTTCAATACATAGTTAACTAAGACTAATCAGAAGCTGGAGCACAAGATGCCGTATTTACGGACATCATAGGGTTACATTTTTGTGACTGGTTTGATGAGTGAACGTACTCAGCATGCAAACGCTATTAAACTCTTGATTTATGTCTGAGAACGGATCAATAATCTTTGGCGGAAGATACGAATTAAAAAAACGACTTGCGCGCGGTGGAATGGCAGAAGTGTTCCTTGCCGAAGATCAATTGCTTGGTAGGCCAGTAGCTGTAAAAGTTCTCTTTCCCGAATTCGCTAGTGATCCTAATTTTGTTGAAAGATTCAGAAGAGAAGCTCAGGCAGCTGCGAATCTCAATCACCCAAATATTGTCGGCGTTTTTGATTGGGGCAAAGAACGAAATACCTACTACATAGTGATGGAATACGTTGAGGGCAAGACACTTTCTCAGTTGATAAGAAAGGAGGGACCTTTGCCAGCTGCTCGTGTTGCAGAAATAGCAGATGGTATAGCTTCAGCTCTCGGCATTGCTCATAAAGGGGATGTAGTACATCGAGATATGAAATCAGGAAATGTCATTATTTCTGACACCGGTCAAATAAAAGTTGCTGACTTCGGAATAGCAACGGCAATATCAGCAGGTTCTGATACAGATCTGACACAAACCGGGGCTGTAATGGGAACTGCAAATTACTTCTCACCCGAACAGGCACAAGGGTTGACTGTAGATGGAAGGAGTGATCTCTACTCACTGGGAGTAGTCATGTATGAGATGCTCACAGGGGCTCCACCTTTTACAGGTGAAACTTCCATTTCGATTGCTTATAAACACGTACAAGAACAACCTGAACCTATTTCTTCAAAAAGACAAGGTGTACCCGAAGCTCTTCAGGCTATAACAGCGAAATTGCTCAACAAAAATCCAGATAGGCGTTACTCATCAGCAGGCGAATTGCAAACTGATTTACAGAGGTTTCTTTCTGGCCGCTATACGTTAGATGACTCTAACCTTGACGAATTGATTGAGCCGTTAACCAATGATTTTGATACTGCAGAAGTTAGTCAAGTGGAGTCATCATTTGACCAACAGCAGGATAATGATGGCCCCCCATACCCACCTCAGTATTATGAACCCTACGATCGACAAGACAGAAGAATTTGGTTATGGGGGGTACTGACAATTGGATTACTTGGGGCACTCATCGCGCTCATCGTTCTGCTGGTTGACTTTGTGCAAAATACGACTAATTCTGAATCAGATGGGATCGCCATTGAACAAATTCAACCTGTTTCACCGACTGGAATTATTGTCCCACTTGTGGTTGATCTGGATAGGGGGCAAGCAATTGCATTACTCCAATCACGGGGTTTACAGGTAGGACGGATCACTACTGAAATAAGAGATGATGTTCCCTCCGACAGAGTCCTTAGCCAAACCCCTTCACAAGGCACTGAATTAGAGGAGGGGGAAACAGTTAATATCATCGTTAGCGTCGGCCCTGATTCAATTCAAGTTCCCGTTGTCGTTGGCCTGACCCAAGAAGAAGCTTTCAACAAGTTACAAAATCAAGGTTTCGTAAACATTGAAATACGAAAAATTAAGACAAACGAATATGACCAGGGCGTAGTCGCTGAGCAAGACCCCGAAGCGAGTTCCTTTATAGAGCCAACTTCTATTATTGGATTACGAATTGCAGATGGGCGTATTAGTGATCGGATTCCGAATCTAACAGGACAGACTCTATCGATAGCTCTTGATGAACTAGAAGAATTCGGTTGGATTACCTCTGTAGAAGAAGTCAACGATGACTCTATTGCTGAGGGGAGAGTTGTCGCGACGGTTCCCAATTCTGGAAGCGAACACGATCTAGATCAGCCTGTTGTAATACAAATTTCAATTGGCCCTTCTTCAGTTGAATTACCCTCTGTAATTGGCGAAAGTCCAGCTTTGGCTGCAAGTATTTTGGCTGGCAATGGGTTTATGGTTGCGCCTCAAGAAGAGTGTCCAGTTGATCCCACTGATCCTAACGTCGGGAAAGTTGTTTCCCAAGATCCCCCTGCTGGAGAGGCCGTTGAACCTGGCATAACCATTACGATTTGCGTTGGGGTAGCAGTTGAGCCGACTCCTGACCCCGATCCTGATCCGGGTGCTGATCCTGATCCGGGTGCTGATCCTGATCC
>CENX01021169.1_pt1 | contig 15887 bp, 13 predicted proteins | sample 361321 | NCBI WGS metagenome assembly CENX01 (sample SAMEA2619678, study PRJEB7988) | marine metagenome | isolation source: saline water (ENVO:00002010), including | reverse complement strand
TATACGTTTCTTGGGATGGAATTATTGAGCCATTGGGACAATCTCAAGTTTTATCATATATAAAAAAACTATCCTCAAATTATTGTTTTCATTTAGTTACATTAGAAAAAAAAAAAGATTTTAAAAGAAAAAAAGATTATGAAAACATTGTAAATATTTGCTCATCAAGTGATATTCGTTGGGTAAAAATTATTTACACTTCAAATGTTATTTTTTCAAATTTATGGAACTTAACTAAGTGTTTTATTAAATCTTTTAAAATTTTAATATCAAATGATATAAAGTGCATTCATGCAAGAAGTTATCCTCCTGCTTTAATTGGATTGTTATTAAAAAAATTTTTTAGAGTAAAATTAATTTTTGATATGAGAGGTTTTTGGATAGATGAAAAAATTGATTCAAATAGATGGCTTAAAAATTCAGTTTATTATACAATTGGAAAGAAATTAGAAAAAATACTAATAAATAATTCAGATTTTATAATTTCTTTAACTTTTGCTGGAAAGCAAGAGCTGGAAAAAAATTTTAATTGTAAAAACAATAATATACCTGTTGAGGTAATTCGTACTTGCTCAGATTTAGATAAATTTAATATTAAATTAAAAAGACAAAACAAGCATTCATTAAATCTTGGTTATATAGGAACTGCAACTGGGTGGTATATGTTTGATGAAGTTTTGATTTTTTATAAATATTTAAAACAAAAAAAACCTGAATCATATTTGAGAATTATTAATATGAATGAACATGTCTTTATAAAAAATAAACTTCAAGAATATAATATTAGTTTGAAAGATATTTATTTGGGGAATAGTTTGTTTGATAATATCCCAATTGAAATGAAAAAAATTGATTTCGGGATTTTTTTTATAAAACCATCATATGCTAAAAAAGCATCATGTGCAACAAAACTTGGTGAGTTTTTGGCTTCAGGTATTCCATGTATAACAAATATGGGGGTTGGTGATCATTCTGAAATTTTAAAAAAAAATGATACGGGAATACTTTTAAAAAAATTTGATAAAAATAATTTTAATAATACAATTAAATTGATTGAAAAATTTAAATCAGATTCTAAATTGAGAAATCGTTGTATTAAAACTGCAAAAGAATTTTTTTCTTTAGAAGAGGGTGTTTCAAGTTATTTAAAAATTTACAGTTCTTTAATTTCATGAAAAAAATTCTTGCTTTAACAAGGTATGGTAAAATAGGTCCAAGTAGTAGATATAGATTTTATCAATATTTTCCATATTTAGAAAAAAATGGATTTAAGATTGAAGTCCAACCATTTTTTAAAGATAACTACACCCAAAAAATACTTTTGAAAAGTAAAAATATTTTTTCAATAAATCCTTTTTTTTCGTATTGGAATAGATTGATAAAATCATTTTCTTTTAAACAATATGATTTAATTTGGATTGAAAAAGAATTATTTCCATGGATTCCTTCTCCAATTGAAAATCTTTTTTTAAAAACAAATATTCCAATTATCATTGATTTTGATGATGCTGTATATCATCGGTATGATCAACACTCAAATTTTATAATTAGAAAATTTTTGTCAAATAAAATCAAATCTATTTTAAAAAGCAGCTCATTAATTATTGCAGGAAATGAATATATTGCAAGTTATGCTAGAAAATCAAATGTGAAAAATGTAGAAATTATTCCAACAACAATTAATACAGAAAAATCAGTAGTTAAAATTAATCATTTAAATAAAAATAAGTTTATAGTTGGGTGGATTGGTTCATCTTCGACCTCTTCTCATATTAATGAAATAAGTCAAGTAATAATAAATCTATGTAAAGAAAATGATGCTTTATTTACTGCAGTGGGTGTAGACGAAAAAAAATTAAATAATTTTCCAGTTAAAATTATAAAATGGAAAGAAGATCACGAGCTTAAAGAAATTTCAAAATTTGATGTAGGCATAATGCCTCTTCCACACAATCCATGGGAAAGGGGAAAATGTGGTTTAAAATTATTACAATACATGGCTGCAGGATTACCTGTTATTGCTTCCCCAGTTGGTATAAATAATGAAATTATTAATCATGGCAAAAATGGATTTTTGGCTCACAGTGAAAAGGATTGGATAAAATATTTAAAAAGATTAAAAAATAATCCTATCTTAAGAAAAAAAATGGGTGAGGAAAGTTTAAAGATTGTTAAAAAAAATTATTCACTTGATTTGCATTCAAATAAATTAATTAAAATTTTTAATATGCTGTGTGGTAAATAAAATGTGTGGAATTACTGGATATTGTAGTTTTAGCAATAATAACAGTTCTGAGCAACTAGAATTAATTATTAACAAGATGTCTGATTCTTTATCTTCAAGAGGTCCAGACGATAAAGGTTTCTGGATAGATCCAAACAAGGGAATTGCATTGGGGCATAGAAGACTTTCTATTTTAGATTTATCTACTTCAGGTCATCAACCTATGGTCTCAAATAATAAACGATATGTCATATCTTTTAATGGTGAGATTTATAATTATAAAGATTTGAAAACTATTTTAATAAAAAAAGGGTATAATTTCAAAAGTAATACTGACACTGAGGTTATCCTTATGTCCTTTGAAGAATGGGGTATAAAAAAGTCATTACAAAGATTTGACGGAATGTTTGCTTTTGTAGTTTGGGATAGAAATAAAAATGAATTTTGGCTTGCAAGAGATAAAATAGGAGAAAAACCTTTGTATTATGGTTTTCAAAATCAAAAGTTTTTTTTTGGTTCAGAATTAAAAGCAATTCATTCTAATTCTTTTTTTAATCCAGTCATTGATAAAGACGCATTAAGTATGTTTTTAAAATATAGTTATGTTCCATCTCCACTTTCAATTTATAAAGGAATTAAAAAATTACAACCTGGACATTATGTTTGTTTAAAAGACCCTTTTAAAATTCCTAATCCCAAGCCCTTTTGGGATATTTTTGAAATAACTAAAACTCAATCAAGTAATATCTATGATGGAATAGAAAATGATGCTATTAATCAATTAGAATTAATTCTAGAGAAAAGCATTGAATCAAGAATGGTATCTGATGTACCAATTGGTGCTTTTTTATCTGGTGGAATTGATTCATCAACAATAGTTTCAATTATGCAAAAAGTCAGTAATAAACCTATAAATACTTTTACTATTGGTTTTAAGGATCAAAAATATAATGAAGCTCCAAAAGCAAAAAAAGTTGCCAATCATTTAAAAACCAACCATACTGAATTATATGTTTCAAATAATGATTTATTAAATGTAATTCCTGATTTATCAAATATATATGATGAGCCTTTTGCTGATTCTTCTCAAATTCCAACAACATTAATTTCAGGACTGGCAAAAAAAAATGTTACTGTAGCATTAACTGGAGATGGGGGTGATGAGTTATTTGGAGGATATAACAGATATTTTCTCGCACAAAAATATTGGTCAATAATTAAGTTAATACCGTTTATTTTGAGAAAATATATTTCGAAAAGCATTGAATCAATACCAAATGATTATATATCTAATTTTGAAAATATATTTTTTGGTAATTCAAATTACCAGATTACAAATAAATTTTATAAAATGGGGAATATTTTAAAACAAAAAGATTTAAGATCAACCTATAATAGATTAGTTGCAATTATTGATCAACCCAATGATTATTTAACTTATAATAATCAAATTAGATCGACTTTAGATAATGCGAAAGAATGGAATCTTATAAACGACAAAACTATGACAATGCAATTTCTTGATTTAACTACTTATTTACCGGATGATATATTAGTGAAAGTTGATAGAGCTGCTATGATTTCAAGTTTAGAGACAAGAGTTCCTTTTTTATCGCCTGAAGTAATTAAATTTGCGTTAAGTTTACCAAAAAATTTTAAGTATAGAAATAATGAAGGAAAATGGATTTTAAGAAAACTTTTATATAGACATGTTCCAAAAAAAATTATTTCTGGTCCTAAAATTGGTTTTGGTATTCCACTTAAAGATTGGTTAAAAAATCCACTTAAAGATTGGTCAGAATCATTAATTTCTAATAATGTTTTAAAAGAACATAATTACTTCAATGTTAATGAAATTCAAAAAATGTGGAATCTTCATAAGTCAGGGAAGTTTGATTATTCATCTCAAATTTGGAATATTATAATGTTTGAATCATGGTATCAAAAATGGATGAAAAAATAAAATATCTACATCCAAATGATTTAAGTATAATTATTCCTGTTTTAAATGATATTGAATATATCAAAAAATTAATTGTTACTTTGCTAAATCAAACTATACTTCCCTTGGAAATAATAATAATTGATTCTAGTGATAATAAAAAAATTGAAAAATTATTAAATAATAAGATTTTTAGTTATCACAATATTGATAAATCTTATCCTGGAAAGAGCACTAATTATGGTGTTAAAATTTCAAAAGGTAAATGGTTAGGATTTTTAGATTCTAAAACAATTCCTAAAAAGAATTGGATAGAAAATTATATTAAATATATCAATAAAAAAAAATATAAAGTTGTTTTTGGAGTGACTGAATTTTCATCAAAAACTAAATTTCAAGAGTTAATTCAGTTTGCAAGTTATGGAAATATTCCTCATGAAACATTTCCTGGTACAATAGTAAAAAAGAATGTTTATTTGAAATTAGAAGGTTTAAATGAATTTGTTAGAGCAGGTTATGACATTGATTGGAGAAACAAAATAAAAAAATTAAATATAAATTACTTTTTACCTTCAAAATCTTATATTATTTATTCATCTTTTCCTGATAATCTATTTGACTTATTAAAAAAATATATAATTTATTCCTTTCATTCTGCAAAAATAGATATTCAAAAAAATACTAAAGATTTATATTTAAGTTTATTTGTTATTTTAACTTCATTAATTATTCCTAAATGGAATCATCTCATTGGTGAATGGGGGGATTCAAATCCTTTTTTTATTCCTCATATTTCTAAAATCTATGTTGTTTCTATTATTTCATTATTTATTGGTTTTCAGATATCGAATTTTTTAATTAATGTTAGAAGAATGACTGTATTTGATCAAACTATCAAAATAATAATAATAATTTTTATATCTTTAAGTGTAATGCAATGGAATGATGTAATAGCAAATTGGATGGAAGATAATATTTGGTATATACCACATATTACAAAAATTTATTTATCATCATTAGTTCTATTTTCAATATTATTTCGTGGAATATATTTTCCAATAAATAGAAATGTCAAATTAAACAAAATATTTCCTTTCAAATGGATAAAAATAGGATTTTTAGGTTTGATTATTGATATTGTAAAAACACCTGGTTATTTATTAGGATCATTATATTCGATCTTTAGGAAAAAATGAAATGACCAACTTTTTTTTAGATTTAATTAATTTAGAATTTTTTGTTTTACTACTGGTTTTTACAATATCTATTATTTTAAAATTAAAACCTTTGCAATTAATGTTATTAATTTTTCATGTTATTACCATATTTTTATTAAATGATGTTTTATTTGATTCAAGTTATATGGGTGATCAGAAGAGATATTTAGAAGCTGCAAAAAGTGTTAGATTATTCCAACAACCAGCTGATGGGTTTGTAAACTCTGTTGGAATATCAGGTTTTTTATTTTCTATTTTTCCAATTCCATTCATGATAAGTATTCAGTCTTTATCAATGATAAATTTTATTATTTATTTACTTTTATTTTTTTATTTAAAAAAACAAAACATATTTACTTATGGAAGTGAAATATTTTATTTGCTTTACCCTAGTTTATTACTTTACTCATCAGTTGGTCTTAGAGAAATGTTGATTTTAACATTTATGATTATAGTTGTTTATCAATTTTTAGTTAAAGACAAATACATTTTTTCAGTTATTTGTTCTTTACCTTTGATTTTTTTAAAACCTCAAAACTTTCTAATTATAAATATGTGTTCAACGATTTTCTTTTTTTTTAAAAAGGGTGATTCAAATAAAAAAATTGGGATATTATTTCTAATAATACTTGCATTTTTTGGTTTAAAAAATTTGATTTTATCTAGGTTCACAATTCCAGCTGGATTTGGTTTTATTGATGTAATAAATAATTACAGAAATTATATGTTTTTTGAAGATACTCGCTCATATGTTGAAGGTTATATTCCTATAAATAATTTTTTTGATTTATTTTATCAGGGTGCTATTGGATCATTTTATATGTTGCTCAAACCATTTCCGTGGCAATCCAGTAATCCATTACAACTTGTTCAATCTATAGAAAATATTATTATTCTTTTTCTAATGATTTTTTTGGTTCTTAAACCAATTAATTTCAAAACTTTAAGATTAAAGGCAAACTATTTGAAAATGATGATAATCATATCAATGTCAATTTACGGTATGGTGGTATTTAACTTTGGTTCAGCCTCAAGATACAGGTTTGGATTTATAGTGGTATTTTTTATTTTTTATAGCTACCTACTTAATAAAAATAGAATTAATTTATTAAAATATAAATCAATTAATCCAAATATTTAATTTTGATTACAATTTGAAAAAAATAGTATTAACTGCAAATACTTCTTGGTATTTATATAATTTTCGTTTGGGTTTGATAAAAGAGTTAATTAAACAAAAAAATAAAATTTTTATTGTAGCTCCTAAAGATAATTTTTCTCCAAAACTTAAAGATTTAGGTTGTACTTTTTTTTCAATTAAAGTTGATAATAAAGGATCAAATCCAATCAAAGATTTATCATTTTTTTATGTTTTAAGAAGGATTTATAAAAAAATTAATCCAGATATTGTATTACATTATACTATTAAACCAGTAATATACGGGTCATTTGCTTCTCAAAAATTATCAATTCCACATATCAACAATATTACGGGGTTGGGAACAGTTTTTATCGATCCTAATTGGATTACTTTTTTTGTTAAAATTCTTTATAAAAAAGCACTAATAAGTTCAAGCTATGTTTTTTTTCAAAATAAAGATGATTATAAATTATTTATTAAAAATAAACTTATTTCAAAATTTATTCCTATTAGTATTATTCCAGGAACTGGAATTGATTTAGATAAATTCAAATTAAGTAAATATCCAAAATCATCAACTTTAAATTTTCTTTTTATAGGAAGAATATTAAAAGATAAAGGTTTTTTTGAATTTGTAGAAGTTGCAAAAAGAATTAAAAATTTAGGTTTTAAAGTTGATTTTAAAATTTTAGGATATTTAAATGCAAAAAATAAAACGGCTATAACTGAAAGTGAAATAAATCATTTTCAAAAAAAAGGATATATTAATTATCTTGGAAGTTCAGATAATGTTATACCTTTTATTAATGATGCATCATGTGTAGTTTTGCCTTCATATAGGGAAGGTTTGCCGAAATCTCTTTTAGAGGCTGCTTCAATAGGAAGACCAATTATTGCAACAGATGTAACAGGTTGTAGAGATATTGTTTCTAATGGGAAAAATGGTTTTCTTTGTAAGCCTAGAAATATTAAAGATTTATATCAGAAGGTTTTGGAATTTATTAGTTTACCATATCAGGAAAGAAAAAAATTAGGAGAAAATGGAAGAGAAATAATGAAAAAAAATTTTGATGAAAAAAAAGTTATAAAAAAAATTATCAATCATATTAATCAAATCGTTTAAGTATTTTTATGCAAAACATTCTTCCTTTTTTTATTTTCACATTTTCAATTAGTTTATGGTTATCATTTCTCATTTTAAAATTTGGAAAAAAATGGTTAATTGATATTCCTTCTGAAAGAAAAATTCATACAATTCCAATTCCAAGAATTGGTGGAATAGCACTTGGTTTATCTTTTTTTATTTCATTATTATTCTATTCATTCAACATTGAATTATTATGGTATTTAATTGCTTTTCTGATATTATTTGTTTTAGGTATTATAGATGACTATAGTTCTATTAGTTGGAAAATAAAATTACCCATTCAGTTGATTGTTGCTTCTATAGTTATTAATAAATTTTTAGGTTTAATTACTTCAATTTCTTTTTTTCATATAACCTTAAATTTCTCAACAATTTTTTTAATTATTATTTTTTTAATTTGGTTTGTTGGAATTCTGAATGCTGTGAATTTAATTGATGGTATGGATGGGTTATCAGGAGGTTTTATGGTAATTATTACATTTTCATCAATAGTAATAGGAATTTTAACTGAAAATTATAATTTTGTTTCACTCAACTCTTTATTATTAGGTTCATTAGTAGGTTTTTTATTTTTTAATAGAAGACCTGCAAGATATTTTATGGGTGATTCGGGGAGTTTAATTCTTGGATATCATGTTGCTTGTTTACCTTTAATTTATCATCAATTTTCAAGTAATAGTAATGTATTAGAAATCACTCCTTTTCTTATTTTATCTTCTTTTTTAATAATGGATACTACTCGAGTTTTTTTTAGTAGACTATTAAAAGGAAAAAATCCAATGAATGCAGATACTATTCATTTACATCATTTGGTTTATAAGGAAACAAAATCTTATATGGGAACATTAATTCCTATTTTTTTTGTTACTTTAATTGGAGGTGTCTCATCGATATTGTTTTTTAAATATGATTTTGGATATTTAGGAATGCAATTTTTCTTACTTATTTTAATTTTATTTATAATTATTCCTCCAGTCCCTTTTTATGTTCCTTTAACATCTAAATTAAATAATTTTATATCTAGTCTTAAAACGTCACGTTTTAATGATAAATATCTATTTAGAGTTCGTTTTTTAATACCTTTAGGTATTTTATATTTATTAATTCTTTCATTTTCAAAAATAAATAAAAGTAACTTAGATAAAATTTTTTTAATTGATTTTAATATTTTTGATTTGGGGTTATTCATTGGTTTTAGTTTTTTATTAATATTTTCATTGATTAGGACTCATGCAGATGAATCTTTCCAAACTAGAATTGTACTAGTAATATTAATTCAATCTTTTTTATTATTTTTTCTAGAGGGGTCTAATTTTTCTAATGAATCATTTTATTTGAGAAATATAATTTTAATAATAATGATTTTAATAACTGGAGTTAATTATTTTCAAAATAGTAAGCATTTAGGTTTTGAGTTTTGGTCAGTAATTGATTTATTAATTTTAATATTATTTATTGCTTTAGTAATTTTAAAAATAAACGGTGTTCAACTTGGATTGTTTTCTATTTTAGAGATATTATTTTTTTATTATTCTCTTAGTTTATATGCTCAGAGAAGACATCCAAGATTAAAAATTTAATTTTTTAAATTTTATATCAATACTATAAGTTGGAATAAATTTAAACTTTTCAATTAAAGTGTTTGTTACTGGATTGAATAAGCTGATACAAAGTTTAATATCTTTAATGATTTTAAATTTTTTAAAATAATTATTCATTGGAAAATAAATTCCAATATCTGAAGCTATAGGTATTGAATTAATATTTATTTTTTTATGACCTAAAATATTTACGAAACTACCACCAATATTAATTTGATTATTTAATTTTATAGTATAAAGCAGTTGTGGGAAAAAAATATTTGAATAATTAGTATTTAAGTTTTTCCTTAAACCAACTGCTGTAGCTAAATCTAATTTATTAGAATTGTGAAATTGGTAAAATAAACCATTATAATAAGTTGAAAAATTTTCTTGATGAATAGAATAATATCCATGGAAATCTATTTTTTCACTTATTCCATATCCAATAACAACATAGGATTGACCATTTTTAAAGTAATTAAATGGATTCCAAGTTAAATCAATTTCAAAAAAATTTTTACCTGTAGAGGATCCATGGTCAAATGCTCCTGAAGCAAAAATTTGATTTAAAAATAAAAATATAGTTATAATTTTTTTTATCATTATTTAAATCTAAATAATAAAAAATATACTTTTAATTTTTTTTTTATAGTACTATTTTTTCTGAAAATGTAATTTATCATAGTTTTTTGATAATGGGGGCGCTTGGCTTCGACAGAAAATAGGAAGCATTTTGTTGCATGTGCAGTACTCAGGTTATCTGCATAATCTGCCTGAAAACAAACAAATGCCAATAACGGCAACATTGCTTACGCTTAAATAGTGTAAGTCGTTCTACTTATACTTTGCTTGTCAGTTTAAGATAGAGCGTAGATTCGATAAGCTAGTTTTTACAAATGTCCTTTTTGTAAAACGAAATTTTAAAGGACTGCTTTTATTGTAAGATTGTTTGATATCTGAAATAAATTAAGATAAAAATCAAACTAAACATGTAGAAGTAAAATGAATCTTTTTTTTGGACGGGAGTTCGATTCTCCCCGCCTCCACTTAAAAATATGTTTATTTTAAAAAAAATAATTTTTTTTCAAATTATATTTTCAACATTTGTTTTTACTCAGAACTATTATGTTGCAGATCCAAATGAATTATTAAAAAATGAATTCATTGGCAATGCTGAAAAAAAATACATTTCATCAAGTTTGTTTAGGCCATCAATTAATATTGATAATTTAAAAACTAATTGGTCTTTAACACTCAGAGCAGATTATTTTGATAACAAGGGTGCTCCAAATTTAGAAAATACCTCGATCAAATGGATAGGTAAAGGGATAAGTAGATATAGCTCATATAAATTATCTTTTATAAATGATTTTTTCTTTTTTTCAATTGAGCCGTATAGTTTCAATAGTGAAAATTTAGATTATGACGTTCCTTTAAGAAAAGGTATTTATTTAAGAATGAATGATTCTAGGCCTCATAATGATAAGCCAATCCAATGGAATGGAGTAAGAGAGTTTCAATTTATAACTCATTATAAAGGAATTGGAGTTGGAATATCAAATGCAAATATGTGGTGGGGGCCAGGAATTCATAGTTCCCTGCAAATGTCAAACAATACAAATGGATTTAGATATTTTAGCTTAGGTACATTTAATGAAAAAAATATAGGTCCAATAAAATTAGATTTAAGATATGTTTTTTCAAAATTGGATGATAGAAACATTGGAGAGCCATATTTTTCTGCCCTACTTGGATCTTTTACTTTTTCCAATAGTCCAATTTTCACTTTAGGTTTTTCAAGAGCTTATATTTCAGGGCATGGTAATTATGCACCAAATGTATATAATCTTACTTTAAGAGAAGCTATTGATTTACCTCTTGAAGATTTATTTTTAAATCAAAAACAAGTAGATCCAAATAATCCTGAAAGTGCAGTCGACTTATGGGATGAAATTCTTGTAGGGTATTTAGTTGCATCATTTCCTAAGTCAGGTTTAAAAATTTATGTTGAATATGGTAGAGATGATCATGCTTGGGATTGGGATGACTTTAAAAGGCAACCTGATCATTCTGGAGCAGGAGTTTTTGGATTAAGAAAATATGAATTATTTGGTATTAAGAATTTAATTGGTGGGTTGGAATATACTAGTTTGATAAAATCTAAATTTTGGTCTACTAGAGTTCCTGGAACTTGGTATAGTAAACAGGTTTATGACTATAATAGTTATAATGGTAGATGGTGGGGTGCTCACAGTGGTCCAGACTCAGATGATTTATATATTTATTTTGGTTATTATGGAAATAAATTTAGGTTTATTCCTTCATTTAATTATGAAAGACATGGTGTAATAGATAATAATGCATTAATTATTGAAGAACTTTCTTATTTGGGTTTTAATCCTGAAACAGGAAGATGGGAAATTAAAACTCAGGACATTATTACTGAAAGACAAATTAATATTTGGCCTGAAGTAAAAATGGAATTTAGATTAAATATTGGATTTACACTTAGAGATATTGATATAAATTTTTACTATGAACATGAAGTAGTAGATAACTTAGAGTTTAAATGGGGGGAAAGAGAAGGCAAAGTGTTTTGGGTTAGTTTTGATAGAACCTTTAATATTGGAAATTTAAATTATTTTACCAAAAACAAATAAAAATACGTTATCTATAATTATAGTAACTTTTAATTCTCAAGATTGTATTAAAAATTGCATTAGTTCAATTTCAAAGAATTATAAAAAAAATTATGAAATTATCATTATTGATAATAAGTCTTCAGATAATACTATCGAAATAATTAAAAATAATATTAATTCAAATATAAAATTTATTCAAAATGAAAAAAATTATGGTTTTACTAAAGCTATTAATCAAGGATTTAAAATTTGTAGAGGTGAATATATTTTAAATTTAAATCCAGACGTAGAAATATTAGATAAATCTATTGAAATTCTTATTGAAAAAATGAATACAAATAATTCTATAGGAATTATTTCCCCTCAATTAGTTTTTCCTGATGGTAAAATTCAATCTACTTGCAGAAGATTCCCAACATATTGGAATATTTTTACAGAATTAACTTTTCTTAATCAATTTAGCCCAAAAAGTAAATTATTAAATGGATGGAAAATGGGTGATTTTAATCATAAAACAGAAATGAGTGTTGATCAAACTGCAGGGGCTGCTTTTATTATTAAAAAAAAATTATTTGATAAGCTTTCTGGATTAGATGAGCGTTTCCCAATGTTTTTTAGCGATGTTGATTTATGCAAAAGAGTAAAAAATTTAAATTTAGAAATTTTTTATACAACTAAATCTAAAATGATACATATTGGTGGTAATAGTATTTTTAAATATAGAATTCGTTCAATTATTACATCATCAGTTTCAATGATAAAATTTTTTTTTAAACACTATAATTCAAAATTTAATTTTATATTAAATGTATTATTTTCTTTACTTTTAGTTCCAATAATTTTTTTTAGAATTATAAAAAGTCTAATTATTTCAAGAACGATCTTTCAAAGAAAAACACTTTAATGAATGCTAAAAAATTAAGAATTTTCGGTTTTATTTTATTTGGATTTTTGGTAGTATCTGGAATTATATTAAAAAATAACATATTATTTTTTATAGCATCGTTTAATTTGATAATTAGTGTTTTTTATCCATTATTTTATCTTAAATATAAAATTTATCAATTATTTCAAATTTTAGGTAAATATTTAGCTAAAATAAATTCATTTTTAATAATTATTTTCCTTTTTTATTTTATAATTACCCCTATGTCAATTTTTTTGAAATTATTACAAATAGACTTATTAGATAAAAAAATTAATAAAAAAAATCTATCATATTTCAGAAATAGAGATGTTCCACCAAATTCTTTAACAAAACAATTTTAAATGAAATTTTTATCTGAATTATTTGAATTTTTATATGTTAGAAAAAAATTTTGGTTAGCTCCAATCATTATAATTATGTTATTATTTGGATTGTTAATTATTTTTTCTGAAAGTTCAGTAATAGCTCCCTTCATTTATATTCTATTTTAAATTATATTGTCCAAACATAAATATATATTAGGTATTTCGGCATATTATCATGACTCTGCTGCTTGTTTGATTCAAGGAGGAAAAATTTTAGCTGCTGCTCAAGAAGAAAGATTTACAAGAAATAAGCATGACAAATCATTTCCGAAAAATTCAATTGATTTTTGTTTAAAAGAAGCAAAAATAAATTTCAGTAATATTTCATATATTGGTTTTTATGATAAGCCTTTTTTAAAGTTTGAAAGAATTTTAGAAACTTATTTGTCAGAAGCACCAAGAGGGTTTAAATCTTTTTCTAAAGCAATTCCTATTTGGATTAAAGAAAAATTATTTTTAAAAAAAACAATAATTGATAATTTTTATAAATTTTATAAAATAAAAAATAAATCTACAATTGAATCTAAGCTTTTATTTTCAGAACATCATATTTCTCATTCTGCAAGTGCATTTTATCCTTCGCCATTTAATTCTTCAGCAATTTTAACTATGGATGGTGTTGGTGAGTGGGTAACTACTTCTATTGGGTATGGTGAAAACAATAAAATAAATTTTTTAAAAGAAATTTATTTTCCACATTCTTTAGGATTATTGTATTCTGCTTTTACTTATTTTGCAGGTTTTAAAGTGAATTCTGGTGAATATAAATTAATGGGATTAGCTCCTTATGGAAATCCTATTTATAAAGAATTAATAAAAAAAGAAATAATTGATATAAAAGAAGACGGTTCCTTTAAGTTAAACATTAAGTATTTTAATTATACTGTTGGCTTAACAATGACTAATTCAAAATTTGATAAGTTGTTTAAAAGAAAACCTAGAAACCCAGATAGTAAGGTTACTCAATTTGAAATGGATTTAGCAAAATCTATTCAAGAAGTTATTGAGGAGGTGATATTGAAGCTTGTAAAAACAACAAAAAAAATTACCAATTCAGATAATTTGGTTTTAGCAGGTGGAGTTGCTCTAAACTGTGTTGCAAATAGTAAAATAATAAAACAAAATCTTTTTAAAAATATTTGGGTTCAACCTGCTAGTGGAGATGCTGGAGGGGCATTGGGTGTTGCACAGCATATTTATTTTAGTTACTTAAATAATATTCGAACAGTTAGTTCTAATAGTAATGATTCAATGAATGGATGTTACTTGGGTAAAAGTTACTCAGATAGTGAAATAAAAGATTTCTTAGACCTAAAAAAAATCAATTATATACAATACCAATCTGAGGAAGAATTTATTGAAAAAATTTCAGATTATATTATTAATGGGAAAGTTGTTGGATGGCATCAAGGAAGAATGGAGTTTGGCCCTAGGGCGTTAGGCAATAGAAGTATACTCGCAGATCCAAGAAACAAAAATATGCAAACTATTCTTAATAAAAAAATTAAATTCAGAGAATCTTTCAGGCCATTTGCTCCTTCTATTTTAAAAGAAGAGTTGAACAATTTTTTTGATATTGAAAAAATTGATTCTCCTTATATGTTGTTTATCGGACATTTAAAAAAAAATTTGAGAATAAATGAAAATAATGAAGAAAATTTATTTGGTTTAGATAAATTAAATTTTGTTAGATCTTTATTGCCAGCTATTACACATGTTGATTTTTCATCAAGAATTCAAACTGTAGATAAAAAAACAAATCCAAAATTTTATAAACTTTTAAAATATTTTGGATTAAAAACTGGTTATCCAATTTTAGTTAATACTTCATTCAATATTAGAGGTGAGCCAATTGTATGTTCCCCGAAAGATTCATATAATTGTTTTATTAAAACTAAAATGGATGTCCTAGCATTAGAAAATTTTATTATTCTTAAGAATTAATAAAAATATTTTTGAAAAATAGATAAGAAATATAACTAAATTTAGTACTAATAATCTGATTGATTTGCCCCGGTAGCTCAGCTGGATAGAGCAACGGACTTCTAATCCGTAGGTCAGTAGTTCGAATCTACTCCGGGGTACATATTATTTTTTATAAATTTTGAGGCGTCTTAATCAATCATCTATTATTTAGGTTGGGTATATTAAACTAATGACTGGACGCCTCAAATGGGGTAGGCGTCATTCAAGGGATGAGACAGGGTCAGGGGTTTTAAGGTATAAAAGAATGACGCCTTAAAATCTTAAAACAAATTTATAATAAAAAATAACACATGTCAAGCACTTTTTGCACGTTTTGCACGTTTTAAAGAAATAGATAATAAAATATTCATTGCTTTTAATTCACAAAATAATTATTTATATTTATTATCTTTGTTGATAATTGAGGATGTTTTTTTATGTTAATGTTATTTAAAATTTTTTTTAAGTATTATAATGGAACCCAATTTATTTTTTTGAGTTTAATAATTATTACACTAAGGCAAAAAATTTGCGATTTTTTTATATAAAATTTATTTTTTTATCAATTTTTCTTTTTGAATCTCTTTTATCTGAATCTCCAAATAAATTGGTTGAATTCATTTCATCTGGATCTTCAAATAAAGTTGAAATGAAAAATACACCATTTTTCCCATCGCCTGGAAACACATTTGATGGAAAATATATTGAATCTTATAATATAAATAATTCATTG
>CENX01212026.1_pt1 | contig 15894 bp, 15 predicted proteins | sample 361321 | NCBI WGS metagenome assembly CENX01 (sample SAMEA2619678, study PRJEB7988) | marine metagenome | isolation source: saline water (ENVO:00002010), including | reverse complement strand
GAGACGGCGGGAATTGAACCCGCGTCCGTCAGCACTCTGCCATCGGCTCTACATGCTTAGATCCGCCTATTATTTTGATCTCTCGCGGCCCAGCGGGCAGGGCGATAAGAGACGAGCTCAGTAAAGTTTTGCCTGTTGGCCCTGAACATACCCGCAGACTAGCTTGTTCTATATGACAGTCACTTCTCGTTTACAAGCATCCAATGGTGACTGCTAGCAGGGTTTAGGCCGCTAGAGCGTAGTTTTCGTCGTTGGCAACTATAAAGTTACAGCGATTGTTTTACGAGAGTCACTACCCTCTCGACATGCACCTTTGGTTTCGTCACCGGCGTCGAATCCAGATCGTCCCCATTGTGGTATTGAAACGCGGCTTACGCTACAAAGCCTTTTTTTTCAATGTGTTAGTGATTATTTTTGGTACTTTAGCGATAACTAAAATGCCGTATTAATCGTCCACGACTACAGTATAACACGCTTCCTGCGGGTCACGCATAAATAGGCGCTTTTTCACTTCTGTCAAACGGCCGGCAATACTAGCTGAGCTTTGCCGGACGGGTGAATTAACCGATGCTAATCTAACGGTTATTTTCGCGCGAAAAGCTCCAGTGGTTTCGGTTTTATGGCGTTTATGCCATAGTGACTGCCATTATATTTTTGAGAATTTTTAAATGTGGAAAGCGATTAAGCCTTGGCTTCAATCTTTCGCGAAATTCTTAGCGAGAGGTTTGTTGGTAGTCATGAGTTGTTTAATGGTCGCTTTATATTTTAACGGGTGGTTAGGCGCAAATAATTCTCAGGATTGGGTGGATATAGAATTCATCGCTTTTGGATTGCCGTGCCTATGGCTTATTTTAGAAATAGTAATAGGGTTTTATAGGGCTATTGTCAGGTAGTTTAGCGATTTATTTAGCGGTTATGTTCGCGGGCAATGCGTTGCTTTTGGCGGTCCCAGTCACGATCTTTTTCAGTCGATCGCTTATCGTGATCTTTTTTCCCTTTGCCCAGCGCAATTTCACATTTAATTAAATGCTGCTTCCAATACAGCTTTAAGGCCAGACAGGTATAGCCCTTTTGCTGAGTTGCGGCAAAAATCTTGGCTAATTCTTTGCTGTTTAACAGTAGTTTGCGGTAGCGAGTGGGTTCGGCTACCACGTGGGTGCTGGCAGTTTTCAGCGGCTCGATGTGTGCGCCTAGCAGCCAAGCTTCGCCGTCACGCAAAAACACATAGCTATCGGTCAGTTGGCCTTTTCCGGCACGCAGGCTTTTGACTTCCCAGCCCGTTAACACCAAGCCGGCCTCGTATTTTTCTTGAATGAGGTAATCGTGTCGGGCACGTTTATTTTGCGCGATGATATGTTCAGTGTTTTTGGGTTTCTTGGCCATAGTGGATAAGTATAGCGCTTTGAAGGTTAAGATTCAGTTTTGGACTTGAGTTGTGGTCTTATTATCAGATTTTAACATGAATTTTAGGTTCGACTCGTATCAAAAGCCCACAATTAGCCTCATGTTTGCGCTCGATATTTATTCTTCCTCTCTTATAAAGCATGATTCATCCCCAATATGCAAAAAGTTTGATAAACTGATTTCAATTGTCATTAAAGCCTTTAAATGTCGCTTAAGCGAGAAAACATTTTTTTCATTATGCCTGAAACTAACGATAAAAAAATTATAAACTTAGTGCAGATCAAAGCTGCTAAAAAATTTGCCGCCGGCCATGGCATGAGTGAACAAGAATATTTTGCGTATCTCGAACGTTTAAAGCCCGAGCAAACGGAAGAGGGGCTGGGAGATGAGAATAATGACAGCAATGGTCATTACGTGTTTCCCTTGCTACATCAAGCATCCGATGATGAAGATAATAAGTGAGCTGCAGTATTTTGCCTGATTGGGAATAACCGTCATGACGCTCTTCAACAATAAAGATATGGCTTTATTGATAAAGGAATTAATGCGACAGTGAGTATTGTGATTGAACGCAGTGCTTTGTTATTTCACTCTGCAGAGCGGATGTATGCCTTAGTCAACGATGTGGCCGCTTACCCAGAGTTTGTCGATAACTGTGTGGCTACTGAGGTACTCGAGTCTTCGGCCTCGCATATGGTGGCGAGTTTGTCGTTAAAAAAAGCCGGCGTGTCGTTGAGTTTCACTACCCGTAATCAGTTAACGCCGCCCAGTCAAATAACTCTAGCACTAGAGCAAGGGCCGCTTTCACAGTTGGCCGGTAGCTGGCAATTTACTGAGTTGCGAGAGGGTGCCTGCAAGGTGTCCTTGCAGCTGGAGTTTGTGGTGAAGAATTCGGTCACTTCTCGGTTGGCCAGCGCTGTGTTAGAGTCGGTCAGTCATTCTTTGGTCGATGCGTTTTGCCAGCGTGCCGATCAGGTTTACGGCGCTAATCAATAACGCGCCAGCAGGCTTGCAAGGGAGAAACACATGTCAGACGATGCCTCGACACTGTCATCTACAGCGGCCCAGCGCTTAGCAGTAGAAGTGGCTTATGCTACCGTTGAGCGGCAAAAAATTATTGCCTTGGATGTGGAGCCAGGGTGTACGGCATTGGCGGCGGCTGAGCAGTCAGGTATCACAGAACATTTTCCTGAAATTGATTTGGCGGAGGCGAAAATGGGCGTATTTGGCAAGGCGGTGAAAGCCGAAGAATACCAATTAAAAGCCGCTGATCGCGTTGAGATTTATCGTCCCTTATTGGCTGATCCAAAAGCGCTTCGCAAAGCGCGGGCTGAAAAAGCCAAGGCGGCTCGCGAGTCGTCTTGATGCGATGGTTTTTTAAGGCGCGTTATTTGCCTTGAGCTGAAAGTCGCCTTCCAGATGGCTGAGCTTATCTTTATCAAAATAGACAGCCAACTGTTTTTTTATCTGTTGTCCGTTGCCTAATTTTAATGAATAAACATAATGCCACTGATCTTGCTGAAGAGTATCGGCAATTAACGGTGTACCCAAAACAAACTCGACTTGTCGTTTTGACATGCCAGGCTTGAGTCTGTCGACCATCGTTTGCGTAATAAGATTGCCTTGTTGAATGGCGATTTTATGCGGTGATAGATTGGGCATTGAGCCACAGGCAGCTAACAGCAAACTTAGCGAAATAATAATATGGCGGCGAATGTAAAGCAGTCGAGCATGGCTCATGTTGGGTATCCGAAGCTGTTTGTAACAAAAATAGACACGGTGATAAGGCAATTGTTTGTTTAATTCATAGTTTGACGATGTATAATACGTTTCTGGGTGACTGATGTGAAGCGTTGATAGTTGCTAAACCCGAATTATTATTGACCAATGAGAACAATTGCAGGAGATACGTATGGGTATTGAAAATCAAGAGATTAGGAAAGCCGGTCTTAAGGTGACACTGCCGCGCATTAAAGTTTTGCAGTTGTTAGAAAATGCCTCTGATAGTGCGCATCACATGAGTGCGGAAGAAGTGTATAAAGCCTTACTTGAAGCCGGTGAAGACGTGGGCTTAGCGACGGTTTATCGCGTATTAACCCAATTTGAATCAGCGGGTTTAGTGGTGCGGCATAATTTCGAGGGCGGCCACTCGGTGTTTGAGATCGCCAAAGGCGATCACCATGATCACATGGTCTGCATGGAAACAGGTAAGATTATTGAGTTTTGTGATGCAGACATTGAAGCGCTGCAACATAAGATCGCCGAACAGCAAGGCTATGAAATTCTTGACCATAGCTTAGTGTTATACGTTAAACCAAAAGATTAATTTTGCGCTGAGAGAGGGGCTATAATACTTGTTGGCCATACTCTTTGCTAGCGGCCACTTTGCCCTAGGCGCTCTCGAGCATTTCTGCCGCATGCGCGATTGATGACTGCGTTACGTCTAAGCCGCCCATCATTCTGGCTAATTCTGCGGTTCTCTTGTCAGTATTCAATTCGGTTATCGAGGTGGTAGCATCGCTTTTACTAACTGACTTCTGTGCTAATAAATGGCTATTGCCTTTAGCGGCAACTTGCGCGAGATGAGTCACGCAAAACACCTGGCCGCGTTGACCAAGCTCGCGCAGTAAATTACCCACGACCTCTGCCACACCACCGCCAATACCGACATCGACTTCATCAAATACGACGGTGGGAATGTTTGAGGTTTGCGCAGTGACTACCGCGATGGCTAAACTGATCCGTGATAATTCGCCGCCCGATGCTATTTTTGCTAAGGCCTTTGGCGGTTTGCCTGGAATGGTTGAGATTAAGAATTCTAACGACTCTGCGCCCGCAGTATTGGGTGATTCACTCGCGAGAGGCTCAATCGCGATAGCAAACTGACAGTGTGCCATTTGTAATTCATCAAGCTTGGCATTGACGGCCTTACTGAGTTTGCTGACGGCGCTTTGTCGTTGTTTGCTCAGCTTTTTAGCCGCAGCAGTAAAGGTTTTCTGTAGTGCCGTTTGCTGTTCTTTTAAAGCGCTAATTTTTTCATCGCCCCCTTCAAGATCAGCTAGCTCTTGGGCTAATTGTTGATGGGTATCAAACAGTTGTTCGACCGGCACGTGATGCTTACGGGCAATACTGTAGAGGGCATCGAGGCGCTGTTCGACCCACTGCAGTCGCTCGGGGTCGATGCTCAACTGTGACTGTTCGGCATTGAGTTCATTAAACGCTTCTTCTGCTTGAATCGCGGCACTGCTGATAAGTTCCAGTGCCGGCGCGAGGCTGGGTAAGTCGACGGTCAACTGGCTGAGGCGTTGCTGGCTGAGCTGCAATAAGCCTAGCGCGCCGGGGCTTTCATCACCATTGCAGGCCTGCATCGCTTCATTGATACCCAGTAGCAATTGTTCAGCATTGGCTAATTTTTTTTGCTCGCTGGCCAGCGTCTCGCTTTCGTTCGCTTCGAGTGCCAGTTTATCTAACTCTTGCACCTGATAGCTGAGTAATTGAAGCCGTGCTTCTTTACCGTCATTTTGTGCGGTGAATTGTTGAATTTTACGCTCCAGCGTTTGCCATTGTTCGGCGGCATCTTTGACTTTGGCCAGCTGTGCCTGATGGCCACCAAAATTATCAATCAACATACCGTGACTGTGTTTGTCTAATAGTGATTGATGCTCGTGTTGATTGTGCAAGTCAACCAACTCTTCGCCCACCGTTTTCAGATCGGCAATATTGACGGGACTGCCATTGATATAAGCGCGGCTTCTCCCTGAGGGGGTGATGACACGCCGCAGTATAGCTTCATGCGGGTCGTCTTCATTGCTGAGGTCATGCTCATTGAGCCAGCCCAGCAGTGCGGTTTTTTCCTGAAGTCGAAAGCTTGCGCTAATATCGGCATTATTATTTTCGTCACGAAGCACCTGATTGCTTGCGCGGTCACCTAAGGCCATTGCCAAGGCATCGAGCATTACCGATTTACCGGCGCCGGTTTCACCGGTTACCACACTGAGCCCGGCACTGAGCTCAAGCTCGCATTGGTCAACTGTGGTGAAGTTTCGAATACACAAGTGGGTAAGCATAAAAACGCCTCTGCTCCAAGCCGTATTACCTTTGTCCATTACAAAGGCAGTTGCTGGCTTAATGGCCATTAGTCTAGCGCATAAGAGCAGGTGAATTAAGCCCCTTGATGACTTAATCGGCGCAAAATTGCTTGAATAAAATAATGTCTGTTAAGGGTTGTGCTCACCAAAACGGGGTGTCAGTGTCAGTCACATCCAGCGATAGATTGATTTTTGATCGCACAGGGTTTTTTAGTCGTCTTTTTCTGTTATTTCGCTTGAAATTTATCAGCTTGCCCCCAATTTATCACCATGATTGCAGTAACACTTTAATTAGCGCCCTAAAGGAGCCCAATGTGAACGACAAGCCATCCTCTGACCCGTCATCTGAAGCCCCCAATGAACAGCAGGCAAGCGAGCCCGTTAGCCCAGAGGCCAGTGCTGATAATGCGGCTACAAGCGGCGCGCAAGATGAATCGCTTGCTACGGCCAATGATGACGATGATGCCGGCCAGCCTAGATCTGATTCAGAGGCTGAAACCAGTCTTGAAGCCCATCTAGAGGCGCTTTCCGCGCAATTATCCAGCGCGAAAGATGAACAATTACGTACCCAGGCTGAAATGCAAAACTTAAGGCGTCGCGCCGAGCGAGATGTCGAAAAGGCCCATAAGTTTGGTTTAGAAAAACTGATTAATGGCCTACTGCCAGTGCTGGACAATTTCGACCGTGCGATTGCCGCGGTCCCAGAAGCAGCGGCCGATGATGAGGTGGTGAAGTCCTTGCTTGAAGGCGTTGAGCTGACCCGAAAAACAGCTCTCGACGTGTTGAAAACCTTCTCGGTTGAGGTGCTAGAGCCCTATGGCGAGCCCTTTAATCCCGAGTTTCATCAAGCCATGACCATGGTCCCGAGCCCAACAGCCGAGCCCAACAGCGTGATTGATGTGTTGCAAAAAGGCTACACACTTAATGGCCGCTTATTGCGGGCGGCTATGGTGGTGATAGCCAAGGCAGAAGAGGCCTAATTCACGTTTATTGATCGTCTTTGATTGAAATGCCTTGCAATCATCGACCAGTAGTGACTTGAAATACGTGAAAACGCCTCCATGTAGACAGCATACTAATAGAAAAAATAACGCGATAGCCACTAGCGATTGTGGCTTTATGACATCGCTAAGAGCAAGACTTTTAGCATAACAATGAATACTACGATTTTAGGAGAGCACCATGGGTAAAATTATCGGCATCGACTTAGGCACCACTAACTCCTGCGTTTCAGTCCTTGACGGCGACCAGTCGCGAGTTATTGAAAATGCAGAGGGTGATCGCACCACACCTTCAGTGGTGGGTTATACTACTGACGATGAAGTGTTAGTCGGTCAGTCGGCCAAGCGCCAAGCGGTAACGAATCCAACCAATACGGTATTTGCTGTTAAGCGTCTGATCGGTCGTAAATTTGATGATAAAGTCGTACAAAAAGATATTTCGATGGTGCCTTACACCATATCTAAGGCTGATAATGGTGATGCTTGGGTAGAAGCAGGCGGTGAGCAAATGGCGCCACCTCAAGTGTCGGCACAAGTCTTGATGAAAATGAAAAAAACTGCCGAAGATTTTTTGGGTGAGAGCGTCAGCGAAGCCGTGATTACCGTGCCCGCTTACTTTAACGACTCACAACGTCAGGCCACTAAGGATGCCGGTAAGATTGCTGGCCTTGATGTTAAGCGCATTATTAATGAGCCAACCGCGGCAGCTTTGGCTTATGGCATGGATAAAAGAGGCGGCGATCGAACTATTGCGGTTTATGATTTAGGTGGCGGTACTTTTGATATTTCGATTATTGAAATCGCGGATGTTGACGGTGAAATGCAGTTTGAAGTGTTGTCGACTAATGGCGATACTTTCCTCGGCGGTGAAGACTTTGATTTAGCCTTGATCGAATACTTAGCTGATGAATTTCAAAAAGACAGCGGTATGGACCTAAAAGGTGATCCATTGGCGATGCAGCGTTTAAAAGAGGCGGGCGAGAAAGCCAAGATAGAGCTTTCGAGTTCTCAGCAAACTGAAGTGAACTTGCCTTACATTACTGCTGATGCGTCTGGTCCAAAACATTTAGTGGTGAAAATGACTCGCGCTAAATTGGAATCATTGGTGGGCGATTTAGTTGAACGCTCACTTGAACCGCTGCGCGTTGCATTAAAGGATGCTGACATGAGTGCTTCAGACATTGACGAAGTCCTGTTAGTAGGCGGTCAAACTCGTATGCCATTAGTGCAAGAGAAAGTGACGGAGTTTTTTGGTAAAGAACCAAAAAAAGACGTTAACCCCGACGAAGCCGTTGCAATGGGTGCGGCGATTCAAGGTGCGGTACTGGCCGGTGACGTGAAAGATGTATTGTTGCTGGATGTCACGCCGTTAACCCTCGGCATTGAAACAATGGGCGGTGTTGCAACACCGTTAATTGAAAAAAACACCACGATACCGACCAAGAAGTCACAGATCTTTTCAACTGCTGAAGACAATCAAACGGCGGTGACAATTCATGTAGTACAAGGCGAACGTAAACAAGCTGGGGGTAATAAATCCTTAGGCCGATTTGACTTAGCCGATATTCCGCCTGCCAGTCGTGGCATGCCACAAATAGAGGTGACCTTTGATATTGATGCGAACGGTATTCTTAACGTATCGGCGAAAGACAAGGCGACCGGTAAAGAACAGTCGATTGTCATCAAAGCTTCGTCGGGCTTATCAGATGAAGAAATCGAAAACATGGTTAAAGATGCAGAAGCGAATGCCGAAGCGGATCGTGAATTTGAAGAACTGACCGGTGCTCGCAACATGGCTGAAGGCATGGTAAATGCCTCACGTAAAGCTTTAGAAGAGGGTGCTGATAAAGCCACCGATGATGAGAAGGCTACGATAGAATTGGCTATTACTGAAGTGGAAGAAGCATTAAAAGGCGATGATAAAGCAGCAATTGAAGCGGCTTCTACCAAGTTGACAGAGGCGTCTTCTTCCTTGGCGCAAAAAATGTATGCCGAGCAAGCTGAAGCAGGTGCCGAGGGCCCAGCGCAAGCTGAACAGCCATCTAGCGCCGCGGGTGATGATGTAGTTGACGCTGAGTTCGAAGAGGTTAAAGAAGACAAGTAATGAACATATGATGGCGTTCGAGAGGCGCTATTGATTGATCTGAAATGATGCATGGGGCTAGCGTTTTTCGACGTTAGCCCCACTTCGTATTCAGTGCAGCAATAAATTTGTTAGCTAACTAAGTTAGTTAACCCAACAGAATTGGTAAAACAGATTATGTCAAAGCGCGATTACTACGAAGTTTTAGGGGTTGATAAGCAGGCCGAGGCGAAAGAGATCAAAAAAGCTTATCGTCGCGTCGCGATGAAGTACCACCCCGATCGTAATCCCGATGATCCGAAGGCTGAGAATAAATTTAAAGAGGCCAGCGAGGCCTACGAAGTTCTCAGTGATAATCAAAAACGTGCAGCCTATGACCAATACGGCCATGCCGGTGTCGACCCCCAAATGGGCGGTGGCGGTGGTGGCAATTTCAGCGATATTTTTGGTGATGTGTTTGGCGATATTTTTGGCGGTGGCGGCGGTCGTGGCCGCGGAGGACCTCAGCGAGGTTCGGATTTACGCTATAACTTAGACCTAAGCTTAGAGCAGGCGGTGCATGGCGATACTTTAAAAATTCGCGTGCCCACCTTAGTGACCTGCAAAGTTTGCGATGGCAGTGGGGCTAAAAAAGGCAGCTCGCCAGTGACCTGTGGCACCTGTGGTGGGCAAGGTCAAGTCCGTATGACACAAGGTTTTTTCTCGGTGCAACAGACCTGTCCGACATGCCATGGTCGCGGAACGGTGATTAAAGATCCCTGTCAGGCGTGTCATGGCCAGGGTCGTGTTGAAGAAACGAAGACCTTGTCTGTTAAAGTGCCACCGGGCGTCGATAATGGTGATAGGATACGTTTAAGCGGTGAAGGTGAGGCTAGCCCCGATGGAGGCCCAGCGGGTGATTTATATGTTCAAGTTAGCGTCCGTGATCACGCCATATTCGAGCGCGATGGCAAACACTTGTACTGTGATGTGCCGATTAGTTTTCCCGATGCGGTACTGGGTGGCGAATTAGAAGTGCCGACTTTAGATGGGCGGGTGAAACTGAAAATTCCGGCAGAGACGCAAACGGGTAAAATGTTCCGCTTGCGAGGGAAAGGAGTTGTGCCTGTTCGTGGCGGTTCAGCCGGAGATTTAATGTGTCGAGTCGTGATTGAGACACCGGTTAAATTAAGCAAAGAGCAAACTGAGCTGGTGAAACAGTTGCAGGCCAGTTTAGAATCGTCAGGCAGTCAGCAATCGCCGCGTAAAAGCAGTTGGTTTGAAGGTGTAAAATCGTTCTTTGACGACATGAAAGCCTAGCGAGACATACTCTGGCGTGAATGAGGAATAAAGCCATGATTAAAGTTGCTGTGACCGGAGCTGCCGGTCGAATGGGTAAAACTCTTATTGAAGCGCTATCGCAAACCGATAAAGCGGTATTAACGGTTGCACTTGAGCATCCTTCCAGTTCTTTATTGGGTGCCGATGCCGGTGAGTGTGCCGGTGTGGGTCGTCTGGGCGTTGCGATTGGCTCAGACCTTGCCTCTGCGGCAGATTTTGATGTGTTAATTGACTTTACTGCCCCTGCCGCCACTATTGTTAACGCTGAGTTTTGTGTTGCGCAGGGTAAAGCCATTGTGATTGGCACGACCGGGTTTGATGCCGATCAGCAGGCAGCCTTAGCGACTGCCTTAGCCGGAATGCCGGCAGTGATGGCCGCCAATTACAGTGTCGGCGTTAATCTATGCTTTAAATTGACGAAGATGGCGACCGAAGTGATGGCTGACCATGCGGATATCGAAATTATTGAGGCCCATCATCGCCACAAGGTCGATGCGCCCTCAGGTACGGCGCTTAAGTTAGGCCAAGTGGTCGCCGATGCAGCCGGCCGCGATTTAGAAAAAGTCGCTGTTTACGGCCGAGAAGGGCAGACCGGTGCCCGAGATCAACAGACCATTGGTTTTGCCACAGTAAGAGCCGGCGATGTGGTGGGTGATCATACGGTTCTGTTTGCCGATGACGGCGAGCGGGTTGAAATTACCCATAAAGCCAGCTCCCGAATGGCCTTTGCATCGGGTGCTGTTCGAGCGGCACTATGGGTGAGTCATCAAGCGTCTGGGCTCTATGACATGCAAGATGTTTTGGGTCTTCATTAAGCTGAGGCTAGATTGAATTGGTTGTTTTCAGTCCAGACCGATATTTTTCTTCGTTAGAGTAGGATTTTTCGCATTTTGTCATGGACAGTGGGGAGCAATTTCCTTAAACTTTCGCGCCAGTTCAATCACGCTTTTAATGGAATTGGATGAACGATCTTAATTTGCTGAGTGCCAGCTCAGGTAATCCCTTAAAGGAGTTATTTTGTCGTTTTGCCCTGCAATACTCGCGCTAGAAGATGGAAGTGTTTTTCACGGCACGGCTATTGGCGTTGCAGGGAGTTCGGTCGGTGAGGTGGTGTTTAATACGGCTATGACCGGCTACCAAGAAATACTGACAGACCCTTCTTACGCCCGACAAATTGTCACTCTTACCTATCCACATATCGGTAACACCGGCACTAATTCAGAGGATCAAGAGTCTGAGCAAGTTTGGGCTGCAGGTTTAGTAATTCGTGACCTGCCGCTTCTAGCCAGCAACTTTCGTTCCGAGCAAGATCTGTCTTCCTATTTGATTGCCAACAACGTCGTCGCCATTGCCGATCTTGATACTCGGCAATTAACCCGCATCTTGCGCGATACTGGCGCTCAAAGTGGCTGTATTTTTACCTCTGAGCAGGCTATTACCGCGGCTGATGAACAACAGGCGATTGCACGAGCTAAAAACTTTGCCGGTTTGCAAGGTATGGATTTAGCTAAGGAGGTTAGCTGTTCGGCCGCATCCCCCTGGCAATCCTCGGTCTGGTCATTGGGTCAAGGCTATGTCAAGCCTGAAGCTTCCACTTTGCCCTATCATGTAGTGGCCTACGATTTTGGCGCCAAGCATAATATCCTTCGCATGTTGGTTGATCGTGGCTGCCGTTTGACGATCGTGCCTGCACAAACGCCTGCCGGGGAGGTATTGGCCCTAACACCTGATGGCGTGTTTTTATCCAATGGCCCAGGTGATCCCGAGCCTTGCGATTACGCCATTACTTCAATAAAAACCTTATTAGCGACAGAGATTCCTATATTTGGTATTTGTCTGGGTCATCAGTTGTTAGCCCTAGCAAGTGGTGCCAAAACCTTAAAGATGAAATTTGGTCATCACGGGGCTAACCACCCAGTAAAAAACATTGACGATAATACGGTATTGATTACCAGTCAAAACCACGGTTTTGCCGTTGATCCTGACAGTTTGCCGTCAACTTTACGGGTAACCCATCAATCCTTGTTTGACCATTCTATTCAGGGTATTGCACACATTGATAAGCCAGCATTTGGTTTTCAAGGACACCCGGAAGCCAGCCCAGGGCCGCACGATGCTGCGCCTCTGTTTGATCATTTTATTGCGTTGATTACTCAGCATATGAAAGCTAAAGCCAACTAATTATGCCAAAAAGAACGGACATAGACAGTATATTGATTTTAGGCGCAGGGCCTATTGTCATTGGTCAAGCCTGTGAGTTTGACTACTCGGGCGCACAGGCCTGTAAGGCCTTAAAGGAAGAGGGTTATCGTGTTATTTTGGTGAACTCGAATCCCGCCACCATTATGACTGACCCCGTCATGGCCGATGCGACTTACATCGAACCGGTTGAATGGCGAACCGTGGCTAACATTATTGAAAAAGAGAAGCCATCGGTTATCTTACCGACGATGGGAGGTCAAACCGCACTGAACTGCGCCTTAGATTTGGCCCGTGAAGGCGTGTTAGACGCGCATAACGTGCAAATGATAGGCGCAACTCGCGAGGCTATCGATAAAGCCGAAGATCGTAACTTATTTGATAAAGCCATGAAGGCTATTGGCTTAGAAACCCCGCGTTCAGATATTGCCCATAGTTTAGAAGAGGCGCTTGCTGTGCAGGCGACATTGGGCTTCCCTGTGATTATTCGTCCATCATTTACCATGGGTGGCTCAGGTGGTGGCATTGCTTATAATCACGAAGAGTTTGAAGAAATTTGTAAGCGCGGACTCGATCTATCACCGACCAATGAGTTACTTATCGATGAGTCACTCATTGGTTGGAAAGAATTCGAAATGGAAGTGGTACGCGATAAAAACGATAACTGTATCATTATTTGCTCCATTGAAAACTTTGATGCCATGGGCGTGCACACCGGCGACTCGATCACGGTTGCCCCAGCTCAGACGCTCACCGATAAAGAATACCAAATTATGCGAAATGCCTCACTGGCAGTGTTACGTGAAATTGGTGTTGAAACGGGTGGCTCGAATGTGCAGTTTGGTATTTGTCCAAAAACCGGCCGCATGGTCATTATTGAAATGAATCCGCGCGTCAGTCGCTCCTCGGCATTAGCTTCGAAAGCGACCGGTTTTCCTATCGCTAAAATTGCGGCTAAGTTGGCGATTGGCTATACCTTAGATGAATTGCAAAACGATATTACTGGCGGCGCAACACCGGCTTCGTTTGAACCGGCGATCGATTATGTGGTGACTAAGATTCCACGTTTCACTTTTGAAAAGTTCGCTGCTGCGGAACCGGTTTTAAGTACGCAAATGAAGTCGGTCGGCGAAGTGATGGCAATCGGTCGCACCTTTCAAGAGTCAATACAGAAGGCCTTAAGAGGTTTAGAAGTGGGTGTTGCTGGCTTTGATCCGATTGCTGATTTTGCTCATGCAGATGTCCGTACAGACATTAGTGCGCAATTAAAAACGCCCGGTCCTGATCGAGTCTGGTATGTCGCTGACGCTTTTCGTGCAGGTTTTAGCTTAGAAGAGATTTACCAAGCATCGGCCATTGATCCTTGGTTCTTAGTGCAAATTGAAGATATCGTTAACACCGAAGCGCGGGTCGCGTGCCAGTTATTAGCGGATATTGATGCGAAAACCATGTTGGCCTTAAAGCGAAAAGGGTTTGCCGATCAACGACTGGCGGGCCTGCTGGGCTGTACTGAGGCGGATCTCCGTAACGCGCGTATAGCATTGAATGTTAAACCCAGTTATAAGCGTGTCGATACCTGCGCGGCGGAATTTGCAAGCGCTACCGCTTATATGTACTCCACTTATGAGCCCTTTTGCGAAGCGGAGCCTTCCAGTCGCGATAAGATAATGGTGTTAGGCGGTGGTCCAAATCGCATCGGTCAAGGTATCGAGTTTGATTACTGCTGTGTGCATGCTGCATTGGCAATGCGTGAAGACGGCTACGAAACGATTATGGTGAATTGTAATCCTGAAACTGTTTCGACCGATTACGACACTTCTGATCGACTCTATTTTGAGCCAGTAACCCTAGAAGATGTATTGGCGATAGTTGATATAGAAAAGCCTAAGGGTGTGATTGTACAATTTGGTGGCCAGACGCCACTGAAACTTGCCCGTGCTTTAGAGGCCGCAGGTGTCCCCATTATGGGCACTTCACCCGATGCGATCGATAAGGCAGAGGACCGCGAACGATTTCAACAGATGATCGAGAAGCTTGATTTATTACAGCCACCCAACCGAACGGTTCGCTCGGCTGAGGCAGCGATTGATGCCGCTAATGAAATTGGCTATCCCTTGGTTGTGAGACCGTCTTATGTATTGGGCGGTAGAGCTATGGAGATCGTTTACAGCCAAGATGAATTGATGCGCTATATGAATGAAGCGGTACAGGTTTCGAATGAAAGCCCCGTATTGCTTGATCACTTTCTTAATGCAGCGATAGAGGTTGATCTCGATGCTGTCAGTGATGGCGATGTGGTGGTGATTGGTGCTGTGATGCAACATATTGAGCAGGCGGGCGTACATTCTGGTGATTCTGCTTGCGCATTACCACCGTACAGTTTATCTGAACAACATCAAGCTGAGATGCGTACTATGGTGAAGGCCATGGCTAAAGAGCTCAAAGTGATTGGCTTGATGAATGTGCAGCTAGCAATTCAAGACGATAAAATATATGTGATCGAGGTGAATCCTCGTGCCTCTCGAACCGTGCCATTTGTCTCGAAATGTATTGGTATTTCATTGGCGAAGGTAGCTGCTCGCTGCATGGCCGGCACTAGCTTAGCCGCTCAAGACTTTAATTGTGAGCGTATCCCTAGCTTTTCAAGTGTCAAAGAAGCGGTATTTCCGTTTGCTAAATTCCAAGGCGTTGACCCGATCTTAGGACCAGAAATGAAATCTACGGGCGAAGTTATGGGCTCAGGATTAACCTTTGGTGAAGCTTTTGCTAAGGCGCAGTTAGGGGCGGGTGAGATCTTGCCTAAAGACGGTACAGCCTTTTTAAGTGTGCGAGATGTCGATAAGTCAGGCTTGTTGCAAGTGGCCAATGATTTACTTGAATTGGGTTTTACACTTTTGGCTACTAAGGGTACTCAGCAGGCGCTGGCGGCTGGTGGTATTTCTGCTAAGCTAATTAATAAAGTACAAGAAGGGCGCCCGCATGTTGTCGATGCGATTAAAAATGGTGACATAGATTTGATTATCAATACCACTGAAGGCCGTAAAGCGATCGCGGACTCCGCCACGATTCGTCGCTCAGCACTGCAAAAAAAGGTCTATTATACCACTACCTTAGCTGGGGCAAGCGCACTTTGTATGGCGTTAAACATTGACGGCGACATTGCGGTCAATCGCCTGCAAGATTTGCATCAAGCTTAAACCTTACCTAATATAAGCGTATTATGATCATTATATCATTGGCGAGAGCGCTATTATGAATCGAGTTCCTATGACGGTCGCCGGTGAGGCGGCATTAAAAGCTGAACTAGATCAACTCAAACGGGTTCAGCGACCGGCTATTGTTAAGGCGATTGCAGAAGCACGCGAACACGGCGATCTAAAAGAGAATGCTGAATACCATGCGGCGCGTGAGCAGCAGGGTTTTTGTGAGGGCAGGATTCAAGAAATTGAAGGTAAATTGGCTGAATCCGTTGTGATTGATATCACCTCAATTCTCGTCTCAGATAAAGTCATTTTCGGCGCAACCGTGACCATCATTAACTTAGAAACAGATGAAGCGGTTAGTTATCAGATCGTTGGTGAAGATGAAGCCGATGTTAAACAGGAAAAAATTTCCGTTACTTCGCCGCTAGCTCGCGCTTTGGTTGGTAAGGAAGTGGGCGAGACGGTGGTGGTCAAGACCCCAAGCGGTGACGTAGAATACGAAATTGATACGGTCGAACATCTTGCCTAGCTCTTTTTATTACACTTCAAAACACTCACTTAATGATGCTAACTCAGTGTTTTTGCCAGTTTTTTTT
>CENX01213196.1_pt1 | contig 15924 bp, 14 predicted proteins | sample 361321 | NCBI WGS metagenome assembly CENX01 (sample SAMEA2619678, study PRJEB7988) | marine metagenome | isolation source: saline water (ENVO:00002010), including | reverse complement strand
ACCGGACAGCAAGACAAAATCTTCTTTATCATGATCCGGTGCGTCTTTCATCATCACAACCTTGTTAAGCTTTTTAGAATAAGCGGTATGGTCAGCTTCATAGATGGCAATCTCTAATGCTCCCTCAGGTACCCTCTCATCAAAGATAGTTTGCGCGTCAAAGGCACCGTAAAAATCACCCACCCCTGCATGATCACGACCCACAATTAAATGCGTACAGCCGCAGTTTTGACGGAAAACGGCATGCAATACAGCCTCTCTTGGCCCAGCATAGAGCATATCAAAACCGTAACCAGTCACCATCACAGAATTAGGTGGAAAGTACAATTCGACCATTTTACGGATTGAGGCATCTCGAACCTCTGCAGGAATATCACCCGGCTTTAACTTACCAAGCAACATGTGAACTAAACAGCCGTCCGCATCTAAATCTTCTAGTGCCATACGGCATAACTCTTCATGCGCACGGTGCATAGGATTTCGAGTTTGAAAAGCCACGGCTTTTTGCCAGCCAAGAGATTCCATTTCAGAGCGAATTTCAACGGCCGTTCGGTAAGTATCAGGAAAATCACTTTGAAAATAAGAATAGCTAAGCACGTCAATGGGACCAGATAGCAAGACCCGCCCCTGGGAAGTGAATGCCGCAACGCCTGGATGCTCAGAATCTAATGTACCAAAAACCTGTTCGACCATTGCGTCCATCTGCTGATCTGAAACTGTTTCAATCGCTTGAACCTGCATAACGGCTAAAACTGGCTGCCCGTCTACATTAGGATCTTTTAGCGCAATCCGCTGACCCACTGAGATACCATCGGCACCCTCGACTAAGTTAACAATTGGCACAGGCCAAAATAAGCCGTCAGCGGTATGCAGTGTTTCTGCAACCGAGACAGCATCAGCAAGATTCATATAACCCAATAAGGGGGTAAAGTAACCAGCGCCTAACATGACCGCATTGGCAGCTGCCGCAGAACTGAGCGTAATAGAGGCTAAATTATTTGCTTCGTTAAAAAGTGATTCTCTTGCTGATGGATCAGCGACATATAGTGGCATTAAAACATCAGCGCCATGAGGCTTAATCATTGAGTACTCCGTCTATTAGTTAACATAAATTGAATATAAAATATTAGATGATGCCGCGCTCGCGCAAAACATTTAAAAGAGTATCAACCTCTTCTTGCAAAGACATTTCATGGCTATTCAAAATAACTTCGGCATTAAGCGGTGGCTCATAGGGATCATCTATGCCCGTAAAGTTTTTGATTTCACCCGCGCGTGCTTTTTTATAGAGCCCTTTTGGGTCTCGACTTTCGGCAACATCTAAGGGAACGTCAACAAACACTTCAATAAAATCCATGCCCGCTTCTTCATGCAGTTGCCTAACGGTATCTCTATCTTCACGATAAGGACTTACAAAGCTCGACAAGGCTATCACACCCGTATCGACAAACAACTTCGCTATTTCGCCGATGCGACGAATATTCTCAGTTCGATCCTCGGCAGAGAAGCCTAAGTTTTTATTGATACCCAGGCGAACATTATCACCATCAAGACGGTAGCTTAGCCGACCAGCCTCATAAAGCGCTCCCTCAAGAGCAACAGCAACTGTGCTTTTTCCACTGCCAGACAAGCCAGTAAACCAAAGCGTTGCACCTTTTTGGCCCAGTAACCTACCACGATGCTCACGACTGATATCCCCTTCATGCCAATGCACATTGGTAGCTTTTTGTTCTGTCATAATAATATCTCAACGTAATGAAAAGGGAGAACCCTATGCAATATTCAAAAACCAGAATGATAAACGGCGAAAAATGATTCGAAGTCCCTCTAATGAAAAAGTCAATTCACCAAACTCGCAATAGCTAATCGCATTCGGCTATCAGACTGTAGGGGGGCGTATTCTATGACATCGGAACAAAACAAACAAATAAGGACCAAAAAAGCGAACCTGACATTGAAAAATTACAAGAAAATATTGCATTAAATTCAAGGATTTAAATTCATACCGTGGAACAAGAATATTAACGATATTTAGTAAAGCCGAGGGTTTAAGCGACAAAACTAAATGCTTGTTTTTTGATCGATCAGAGGGCCTTTATATATGTTAACACAGCATCATAAAATCGGGAGACAATTAACTAAAACAAACTTTAATCCTGAGCATAAAGAACGCTTAGTAAACTAATTGAAACACAGTCTTTAAGCCTACTGATCACGAGCTGAATACTATGCAATATTGGATATCCCTAGTTAACACCACGGAAGTCGATCAATTTGTTGAGATTGCCAAAAAAGCAGAAGAATTAGGCTTTGATGGAATTTCTGTTCCTGATCATCTTATTTATCCAACCAATATAGAAACACCTTACCCCTACACTGCTGACGGAAAAGTCTGGTGGCCGAACACTAACCCTTGGCCAGATCCCTGGGTCACATTAACCGCTATGGGTGTTGCAACCCAACGCTTAAGACTTGCAACCAATATTTATCTTGCCGCCCTCAGAGACCCTTTTACCGTTGCCAGAACCGTAAGCGGTACCGCTATTTTTACCAACAACCGCGCAATAATGGGCGTATCGGCCGGCTGGTTAAAAGAAGAATTTGATTTAATGGGTATTGAGATGAAAGATCGCGGCCGGCGCCTCGATGAGATTATTGATTGTGTAAATGCGCTCAACACCGGTTTACCCGTCTCACATCATGGTGAGTTTTTTGATTATGACGATGTTATTCTATCACCTGCACCGACTAAACCCGTGCCCGTATGGGTCGGCGGTGCCAGCAAGCCTGCGTTAAGGCGAGCTGCCAATAATGACGGCTGGCTAGGTGTTCCGATGACACTTAAGGACCTCTCTAAAACAATTAATACCTTATTTCAGCTTCGTCGCGAAAATGGTAAATATGAACTTCCCTTTGAAGTATCTATCACCGCCTTAGAAGCAATAACGCCAGACTTTCTCGATAGTTTAGACCCTGCCGGACAGTACTTCTCAAATGTTTTACCCTGGACCCCTTCACCTTGGGGCCGTGCATTTTGGATTAAGGAAGGAGAAGATCATACCCAATTAGAAGTAAAATTTAAGGCCATGGAACGGTTTAAGAAAATGATGCAGCAAATGAATATATGGCAGCAAGATTAGCCAAGTTGGTAAAAAATAACATATACTTAATCGCTAAGGATTGCTGGCTATTAAGGGCTGAACTACCTCAAACACAGCCATAACAAATCGGTTGGAGATTACTGCGAAATGCCGAGAATTATTTTACTGTTTCTATGCTGCATCATTGGTTTTTTCGCCTACCGATGGATACGCAAGCAATATCAAAACAACAGCCGCCATACAGCGGTTAAGCTCAGCATGGCTTTGGTCGTCGCAGGCCTATTGATCCTTGCAGCAACTGGTAAAATTCATTGGGTAGGAGCGGCACTTGCCAGTCTTATAGCGGCCCTGCGGTTCGCACTGCCAATGCTGATAAAAAGCTTACCATTAATCGCTCGCCTGTTTGGCCAACGGCAGCAGGCGAACAGATCACAAAGCGACACGCCGATCACGTCAACTCAGATGAGTAAACAAGAAGCCATGGATGTGCTAGGATTATCTAAAGAGCAATTAAATGAGGAAGCCATTATTCAGGCCCATCGTGGCCTAATACAAAAAGTGCACCCAGATCGAGGCGGTAACGCTCATTTAGCCCAGCGCGTCAATTTAGCTAAAGACTGCTTATTAAAGCAACTCAGCTAAAAACCTCGTGATTTAATCGCTTCGTGATCAGTGACTAAACGTTGCGCTTCTTCAATGTGTAAGGATTCGATAAGCTTGCCGTTCACCACCGCTAAACCCTCACCATTTTGCTCTGCCTTCCGCCAAGCCTGAAGAATATCTTTAGCTTCAGCAAGTGCTTCTGGATTCACACCAAAAGTGCTGTTAGTGATTGACAGTTGATTAGGATGAATCACTGTTTTGCCACTAAAGCCAAGCGATCTTCCTTGCTCTGCCTGTTGCGCTAATAATACCTGATCGTTTAAGTTGAGACAGACGCCGTCCAGAATATCGACGCCACACTCTCGAGCAGCAAGCACACATTGAGACAGAGAAAAAAGCAAACCTAAGCGCTGATCATCGTCACCTAAACGCAATTCTTTAGCTAGGTCAGAGGTCCCCATGACGAGACAGTTTATTGATTCATTAGCCTGAACTATAGCGCGAGCATTCATAACCCCGGCTGGCGTTTCAATCATGGGCCAAAGGCTTAAATGATCGAGATTAGCTGAGTCTAGAGCATGCTGAACGGCCAAAACATCATTAGCGGTCTCAACTTTCGGTACTGCAATAGCAGATAAATGTAGACTTGGGGGTAATGTCGTTAACAATTCAGCAAGGTATTTTATGTCATCATAATACCAGGCGCTATCAACCGCATTAATACGAAGCACTAATTCTCTCGGGCCATAATTTGCATGAGCAAGCTGTTCGCACAGCGCCTGCCTAGCCAAACCCTTGTCGCAAGGGGCAACTGCATCCTCAAGGTCAAAAATAATAACATCAGCCGGCAACGATTGCGCCTTAGTCATAGCCCTTTGATTAGTAGCTGGCATATAAAGGGCTGACCGCCTAAGACTGTTAGAGACTATATGATTAATCATAAAAACAAACCACTAAATATTTAAAATTGATCTTATCCATGGAATAGTCAGACGGCGCTTTGAACTTAAGGCCTGGACGTCTAAATCGGATAATAGCGCACTAAGATCGCCAAGGTTACGTGAGCATCGAGCCAACAAAAAATTAGCCACATCAAGGGACAATGTTAATCCTAAACGATTCGCTTTAAATTGAAGTAAGTCTACTTTCTGCGCATCATCTAAGAGCTGTAATTGAAAACCTGTTGCCCATTTCAATCTTGACTTTAGATCAAGCAAGTCACAGTCTAAGTCATTGGCAAGCGTATGAGCACCTAACAACAGGCAGGCACTAGGCTTATTTTTTAACTTCTCTAGCAAGTAAAAAAGTTGCTCTTGCCAGAACCGTCGACCACTGACAGCATCTATATTATCTATCACTAACACATCAAAATTTTCTAATGAGTCAAAATAGTTAACAACCGCTTCATCATCAACTGACTGTTCAAAGATCTCAAGTAACGCAAGAAAATCAACATACATAGCTGAAAAACCAGCCTTTAAAGCCTCTGAAGAGCACGCCTGCAGCAAATGACTAACACCGCCACCCTGACTGCCGGTAAGGTAAATCCATCCCGCTGATCCCTTCGATAACTCACGTATTGATTCAACAGCAACTGAGTCACGCTCAGACCAAAAGCTCTCAAAAATCGCCTCATCATCTAACTTTAAAGCTAATGGTACTTGTTTGGAAATAATTCGGGCCAAAATAAATCCTATTATAAGTAATCATGTTAACTGCTTATTCTTTTAGCTTCGGGCTAGACTGACCAAACTCGTCATTATAAAGATGACTGGCCTTATAGTTACTTAATCCCTCTGCAGCCAACACAGATAGAATAGCCGTGACAGGTAATGCTAGCAGCACACCAACGAAACCGAATAACTGCCCGCCTGCTAAGATAGCAAAAATAACAACGACAGGATGCAGGCCAATTTTATCTCCGACCAAGATCGGCGTTAAAAACAAACTCTCTAGCAACTGCCCGGCACCAAACACCAATAACACCGCAAGTAAATATATCCATTCTTGAAACTGGGCAAGTGCAGCAATCCCTGCCAGCAATATACCTACTGCAACACCAAGATAAGGGACAATACTAGCTAAACCCGCAGTGAGCCCCAATAATAAAGCTAAATCGATACCAATAATACTCAACCCAACAGCATATATTAAGCCAAGCAGCAACATAATCAGTAGCTGCCCTCTTAGGAATTCACCTAATACCGCATCGCACTGATTCGCTAACCGCTTAACTTGATCGACTCGTGAGCGTGGAAGAATCTGTAGTAATTGCGCAACAAAAACATCCCAATCACGGAGCATAAAAAACGCCACCACTGGCACTAAGGCAAACGCACCTAGCCAAGCAATAACGGCGTAACCAGAGCGGGTTAAATTACTGACTAATAAACCTAAAAAGCCACTAGCGCTCTGCCAGTCACTTGAAAGTTTACTCTTAAGCTCATTAAATATTTCTGTAGGCTCATTTAAGCCAGTTAAACTCTGTAATAACGGTAGCGTCTGCTGATAAAACCATTCGATAATGGTCGGTAGTGACTGCAATAAAGAATCCATTTGAGCGGCCAACAAAGGAATTAAAAACAGCAAGATTGCAATAATCAAAGCAGCTAAAAAACTAAAAATAATTAGCACGGCAAGAGTTCGAGACAATCCCCTTGCTTCCAACTTATCAGCCAAGGGATCAGCTAGATAAGCCATCAATCCAGCAATAACAAAAGGTGCCATCATGCCACGCAAAAGATAGACGATAAAACATAAAGAAGTAGCTGTTGCCAGCCAAAAGAAAACTTTAAATTTTGCATCATCATTCATATCAAGACAATCCTGAAATTATTGACAAACTCAATTATAGTAAATTATCGCTGGCGCCAAACATAATGCAAGCTCACCGTATTAATTTTCGGTTTAACGTCGATGCTTGGTATTACATTCTTTGGTGACTGCAATTCTAGTGAATCATTTAACGCCAGCAAAGCTTGGATTTTTTGCAATTGAACCACCGCATCTAAATAAAAATAACAGCTCGATTGATCCACCGAATGGAGCCGAATAGTATCTAAAGCCGGAACAGCGCGCAAAGATTGACTTAAGCTAGTGAAGTCCTGTAATGATTGAATACCATCAACTTGTATCAGCCATTCATTATTTGGCATCTTTTCTGAAGTCACAACGGCATAATCGTTAGCCATTTTATCGGCGATTAAGTCTATGCCTAAATCACTAAACTCAAGCAGGTCATCGCCCCTGTAAAATTCAACTAACTCGCTATTTTGATAACTTAATATCCATTGCCCATACCATTGGCCGGAAGTCATGCGACTGATTTTACCAGCCAGAACCGCACCATGAGCATAACGATCTGAACTGGCGATAATTTTATCCATGGATAATGCCCAAATATCGTCTTCACTGATAGTAGAAAGTTCTTCCAAATCTAATAGCGGCTGAACAACAGGAATACCTCTCCGTTTTGCAGCGGATTGCAGTTGACTAAAGTGGTCCGGAGACCGTTCACTGTTAATGATCTGACGCTTAGCGCCATCTTGAACCACCAGCCAAATTAGCACTTCAGGTCGACTCGCTTGCCAAAAAGGGGCTGAAGCCGACATTAATAACTGCTTAACCGCTTCTGATTTGAAGGCAAACTCAACCATCAGCTGCGAGGATTGAACATTCTCTGGCATTTTAGCCTCAGAAATACGCGCATCGTTTGCCATCACTTGATTAGCCATATAATCAACCGATGGTAGTGTATCTTGATAATAAGAATAGCTAGCAAGTAATTGATCCGCTGAAGTAATATTTTTGGCCAATACAGGGTATTTCTTTAGCGCATCAATATCGCCGGTTGCTCGTACAAAAACCGTTTCCAACGCTTTTTGGCTTGCGAATAAACGCTGTTGTTTAGCTTCTGAATCAATAGCTAGCCTTACACTGTAAAGATCAATAAATTCAGCTGCTACTGAGAAACTACTATGAATAAAAAAACAAGCCAGCAGAAATGCTGTACAATTCTGCCGTAAATCCTTCATCGAAGCGCGTCCTATGCGCTGCGACGATAGGTAAACAAATAGGTGCTTCAACCGTTTCTTCATGAGGCCAACATCTCTGCCAAAAGTCTAAACTTAATTACACGGAAAAAAAAACCATTGCACTATTACTATAGCAAGAAGCCGTCAAACTTTAACAGTCAAATCACGGCACTTCTTAGCAATCTGGCAAAAAGGCCATTGCTAAACACTGCAGATTAATGAGCAATCGAGTACAATATGAAACTAATCGATTAGAACTCAATATGGCATCAGCTCTTAAGATGCTCACCCTTAAAGGTCTGTACGTAAAATGAGCAGTGATCATAACAAAGCAAAGGCTGTCAGCCTGTCCTATAAGGATGCTGGCGTTGATATTGATGCAGGTAATGCACTGGTAGAAAGAATCAAAGGCGTAGCAAAAAAAACAATGAGACCCGAGGTCATGGGTGGCCTCGGCGGATTCGGGGCGCTTTGCAAGCTTCCCAGCGGCTATAAAAACCCCGTATTAGTGGCCGGAACTGATGGCGTTGGAACCAAACTTAAACTCGCCCTCGACAGTGGTTATCATGAGGGAGTGGGCATTGATTTAGTTGCCATGTGCGTCAACGATCTCGTCGTGGCCGGTGCCGAACCCTTATTCTTTCTTGATTATTATGCCTCAGCTGCGCTGGATGTTGATGTCGCGGCCACGGTTGTTGAAAGCATTGGTGAGGGATGCCTGCAAGCTGGCGCGGCCTTAATTGGCGGCGAAACGGCCGAGATGCCTGGCCTGTATGCTAAAGGCGATTATGACCTGGCAGGTTTTTGTGTGGGCGTTGTAGAAGAAGATGGTGTTATTGATGGCTCAAAAACTGCCGCAGGTGATGCCATTATCGCCCTCGCCTCCTCAGGTCCCCATTCTAATGGCTATTCCTTAATTCGAAAGATTATCGGTCATTGCGACGCTGACCTGGATCAAGACTTCGGTCAATCAAGCCTCGGAAAAACTTTATTAACACCGACACGAATCTATGTAAAATCATTACTAAAGCTGCAAGAAAACATGACTATCAATGCCATTGCTCATATCACAGGCGGCGGTTTATTAGAAAATATTCCTCGTGTTTTACCCGATAATACGCAGGCAGATATCAACACTAGCAGCTGGAAAATGCCAGCTATTTTTGATTGGCTGCAGCAGCAAGGAAACGTTGAACAAGAAGAAATGTATCGTACCTTTAATTGCGGTATCGGTATGATCGTGGTCGTTCCTGCAGCTCAGCTTGAGGATGCTATATCGTTACTAACAGCGGAAGGTGAAAATGCTTGGCATGTCGGTAATATCAGCGAATCAACACAAGGTAAAGCGCAAGTGAACTTGGTTGACTAGCCCAATGAAAAAAGCCGCAAGCATCGTCGTATTAATTTCTGGTAGTGGTAGCAACTTGCAGTCTATTATTGAGGCCTGCCAAAGTGATCAAATTAATGGCCAAATCAAACGAGTCATCAGTAACCGCCCGAAAGCTTTTGGACTCCAAAGAGCCAGTGAAGCGGGTATAGACACTCTCTGCATTGATCACACAAAATTCGATTCACGGCCTGCCTATGACGCAGAGCTTGCCAAACGCATCATCGAGCTCAACCCCGATATCGTGGTATTAGCCGGCTTTATGCGCATTTTAACTTCTGAATTTGTGGCTGTTTTCGAGGGCAAATTATTGAACATTCACCCCTCATTGCTGCCTAAGTACCCTGGGCTTAACACCCACCAACGAGCGATTGATGACGGACAAAAACAAGCGGGAGTGACCGTCCATTTCGTTACCGAAGAGCTAGATGGCGGACCGTCAATACTGCAGGCAGAAGTGCCTATCTTAAACAGCGATAATGCCGATACTTTAGCCGCCAAAGTCCTGATCGAGGAACATAAGATTTACCCTCAAGTCATTGCCTGGTTAGCAGAAGAAAGACTGAAACTGATTAATGGAGATGCCTTTCTTGACCAACATAAACTCCCAGAAAATGGTTATAAAGCCGATTAAAAACACGCGTGCCATTCCATTGTTAATATTCTCGCTATCGCCTTGCATACCTTTCAAGCGACTCAGTTTCTCAGCATTAACGAGCTTGGCGCTGATTCTTTGTATCTTTCTTTATTCATCATTGTCGTTGTCTTCATTGCCAATGACAGACACCGGCCCACTCGCCAAAGCCCTTAACTATGAAGCACGTTATCATGCCAGAATAAAAGGCCTAAACGTCAAAGGGATAAAAACAATAAAAAAAACGGGTGATAACCGTTACCAAGCTAGCTGGAAAGCTAAGGCTCTATGGCTGAAAGTTGACGAATGGTCTGAATTTGAAATGACAAAAGATAATATGATCAGACCCATTAAGTACCACTACCAAAAAAAGGGTTTTGGTAAAAACGAGAGAATTAATTTATATTTTGACTGGAAAAATCAACGATTGATCGGGGAAACAATTAAGAATAAAACGGTTGATAAAAAACAATTTTCTCTTACACCAGGCGTGCAAAACAAACTTACCTATCAAATTCAAATGCAGCTAGACCTTATCAGCAACTCACTGACAGGCTCGCCGCCTGAGACACTGTCTTATCATATTGCAAGCGATCGAGGCCTTGAGAAATATCTCTTTACGCGAAACAATGAAGCATCAGGTCATCGAAAATTAGATAAGAAAAATCTAACCGCTTTCAGCCGTCAAAAGAAAAATCGCTTAGTTGCAATTCATTTCGACCAAGACATCTTTTTTATTCCGGCGCTCATCCGTCAAAGCAAAAATGATAAAACCAATGACATTCACCTAAGTGACTGGCAGTTATTAATCAACTAAAAACTATCAGCAACAAGGTCTAATACACCTATAATAAGTAATTACTCATCCTCTAATTTCACCGAAAATCGATCCGTATAGAATTTAAATCGCTCATAAAGTGCTTCTTTATTTAAGCCAAAATCTTTTTTCAAATCATAGCGAACTCGACCATATTTACCACGAGGATTGGCCGTAACATACGCTTGCATGGCATCCTTCACTTCGCTGGTCATCGGCAATCCCGCAAGCGCATAAATACGCTCAATGGTCTGAATATCCTCCGACATAAACTGATCGAAATTCACGTGAATCACCTGCTCTGCTGGCAGACTGTCAATATCACGCACGCAGGCTTGCAACATGCGCTCAACTCGATCAACCCAGTAATCGCCAATCGCATGCGCATTCACGGGTGAGCGACTCATCCGTGCCGAATAAGTCACCATAGTAATCAGTGATGTTGCCACTGAAACTGGGTCACGATGAGGAATGACAAATGTCGCATCGGGAAAGGTGCTCTTTAGGGGTTTCAACTGCTCCATATGTTGCGGCGATTTTAAGATCCATCGATCAGGCCCGCGCTGCCATTGCAGGGCCTTCAATGCGCGCTTCATGTATTGATAATGTGGCGTTTGATCATGCGCTAAATAATAATCTCTCCACTTAGGCATTAAGGCATAGTTTTCAAGCAACATCGTTGAAAAATCAAGAAACTGTAATTCAATCTCTTCGTGAACATGCTCAGGATACATATCATGCATATTTTTAAAATATGGCATGATTTGATCTTGCATGGCTAATTGATCGCGGCAACGTTGAATCCGAGGATCTTCACCCCCACGCTGTAAATCTTCAGCCGGATCAGGAAAAGGCTCAAGCGACTCCCAATATGGCAAAGAGCGCAACCGCTTATCGACAGAAATAAGGTTTAGCATATGGGTCGTGCCGCTTCGAGGTAAGCCAGCAATAACAATAGGCCGCTCAAAGGGAATATCGTCAATTGATGGGTTTTTATTCATTAGATCGACTAACCGAAGCCGTTGCACAAGGTTACGCACCAAAAAACCAAAGCTCAACGATCGACCCATGGGACTAAGCTCTGCGTCTGCATCCATCTGCTGCATAATCAATGATAAACGGCCAACGAATTCCATATCACCAAAATCATTTAAACCCGTCTGCTCACGAGCTGAATCCATCGCAGTTTCTGGGCTAAGTAAGATACGAGGCTGTCTTGCTGCATCATCCAATACTTGCTGAATAAAATCGGGATAAACCGGATCCTTTAAATCCGAAATAAAGACATCGCTAGCTGATAAACTCATAAACTGTTTTACCTAATGTTAAGTATTTCTATGTCAATGGACAGCTTATATGCTCAGCGCAAAAATTAAGCCTTGGGCAAGGTGACGCCTCGCTGACCTTGGTATTTACCATTACGGTCTTTGTAGCTCACATCACACACTTCATCTGTCTCATAAAATAACATTTGCGCGACGCCTTCATTGGCGTAGATCTTGGCGGGTAAAGTCGTCGTATTAGAAAATTCTAAGGTGACATGCCCTTCCCATTCTGGCTCTAAGGGCGTGACGTTGACGATAATGCCACATCGCGCATAAGTCGATTTACCCAAACAGACGGTCAAAACACTGCGAGGAATCTTAAAATATTCAACTGTGCTGGCCAACGCAAAAGAATTAGGGGGAATGATACAGTGATCTGCTTCTACATCTATGAAACTATTTTCATCAAAGTTCTTAGGGTCAACGGTAGTTGAATGAACATTGGTGAAAATTTTAAATTTATTCGAACAACGTACGTCATAGCCATAGCTTGAGGTGCCGTAAGAGATCACCCGCTGGCCATCATTCTCTCGCACCTGACCTCGCTCAAACGGTGATATCATGTCTTCATTTTCAGACATGCGGCGAATCCAGTGATCAGATTTAATACTCATAATTTCTCTCTCAATCAAATATAAAATAATTAGGCGGTGACCTAATCATCAGTAATAGTGATATCTGGTATTGTTGCCGTTGACGATTGACCTTCCAATTGCAGGCGAATCGCTAGCTTCAGGGCAATCTGGCGATATTGCATACTCAGGGAACCTTCAGGAAGAACGGCCATTATAGGTTGCCCATGATCTAATCCTTTTCGTAGATCGAAGCTCAGCGGAATCGATCCCAGTAGAGAGACATCGTATTCAGAGGCAATGGCCTCACCCCCACCCTCACCAAAGATCGCCTCCTCGTGGCTACATTGACTGCAAATATGGGTGGACATATTTTCGATCACACCAAGACAAGGCACATCAACCTTACGGAACATCTCAATGCCCTTTTTAGCATCCAACAAAGCAAGATCCTGTGGCGTAGTCACCACCACGGATCCACTCACCGGTATTTGCTGGGAAAGGGTTAAGTGAATATCGCCAGTCCCTGGGGGCATATCGATAATCAAATAGTCCAACTCAGGCCATAGCGTTTGATTAATAATTTGCGTTAATGCGCCACTGACCATGGGCCCTCGCCATACCATGGGCGTTTTCTCTGTTACTAAGTAACCCATCGACATCGTCTGTAGACCCAGTGCTTCAATAGGCATAAAAAACTTCTGCTCTTTAACTTCTGGTCGCTGCTGCTCAGAGACGCCCAGCATCATGGGTAAAGATGGCCCATAAATGTCAGCGTCCAAGATGCCGACACTTGCCCCTTCATACTGTAAAGCCAGCGCAATATTTAATGCCGTTGTCGACTTGCCGACGCCACCCTTACCTGAGGTAATCGCAATCAAATGTTTAATATTGTCTAAGCTATTGCCTTGCTTAGCCTTATCCGACACGATGATCTTATGCGAAACATTCACACTCAGGGTTAAATGTGGCAAGGCGCTTTCAAGTAATTGATTCGTAAAATGTCGTAATGATTCTACTGCGCCACCACTGGGATAAGTCAGGACGATATTCACCGTAGCTTGATCATCCGATATTAGCAATGATACCTTGGCGCCCGATGCGGCAAGCGACAGCTCCAGTGAAGGATCGACCCATTCATAAATACGATCGATTAATGGTTGATGCAGGTCCTGCATTTATCTCCTAGCACGTGAAAGCTTCGCTTTTATATCCGTCCGATCGCCGGTAACCATCATTGAATATCATCTAAAGAACAATCTAAAGTACATACGCTCTAGAGCGCTCGTTACCGAACAATATTATAAAGATGTTTGCAGCACTTAGGGAGCTAAATAAGACCAACCCCCCCACAAGCCTACCGTATTATATTCGAACAAGATCAAGGGTAGGGGCAGCCTAGGCCTTTACCAGAATAAACGACCGATTCGAGTAGTCCAAATAAACTTCATCACTTTTTTAAACGTTTCTGCCTGCTCAGTTGAACGGGGAAAACCCGTCGCCTTTTTTCCCGCTGCTCGATCGCTGATCACAGGTTGACAGAAGCTATAGCCTCGCAAGCCGACCTTACCATTGACTTGACCAACGCCACTGTCTTTTCGACCACCAAAGGGCGCCGCGTGAACACCGTAACCTACCGCCATATCATTTACACTGACACCACCCGTATCGATTTGACGAGCGATATCAATACCTTTTTGCTTGTCTTGCGTCCAAACATTACCATGCAAGCCATACTGCGAATCATTGGCCATTGCAATAGCCTCTGCCTCGTCTCTTACTTTAACCACACAAACGATAGGGCCAAAATTTTCATCGCGCATAATGGCCATTTCATGGTTCAGATCTGTCATAACAGTAGGCAAGTAATAAAGCCCATTAAGATTGGGGTTTCTTTTACCACCGACATGGACTTTTGCACCATTGGCTACGGCTTCGTCGACCTGCCCTTCAATAATGGCCATTTGCTTATCCCAAAATACCGCACCGACGTCTTCATCAAAGCCATATTCACTGCCTTGTCTTAATGCCTGAACACCTTCGATCGCTTTTTCTAAAAAGCGATCATAAACCGCTTCGACAACATATATTCGCTCGGTACCACAGCAATAATGGCCGCTATTCATACAAGAGCCGATAATAGCTCCTGTCACAGCGCCATCAATATCAGCGTCGGCACAAACAATCATTGCGTCCTTACCACCGAGCTCCATAGTACAGGGTTTAAGCTGGCGACCGCAGGATTCAGCAATACGCTGACCGGTTGCCACGCTGCCCGTAAAAGCAATCTTTTTAACCGCCGATTCGACTAAAGTAGCGCCGGTTTGACCATCGCCAATCACAACCTGCACTAAACCATCCGGCAAGCCCGCTTCTTTGCAAACCTTTTCAAGCCAACGACCAGACTCCGGGGTAACCTCAGAAGGTTTAAGCAACACAGCATTACCAGCTAAGATGGCTTGAACGGTAGGGTTAACCGCTAAAATAAAAGGGCCATTCCAGGGCGTGATAATACCAACCACACCCAGTGGTTTAAAATGCAACTCAATGGTTTTACTCAAGCCTAAGAAGCCGTGTGCACGGGGTTTTTCAGGCCGCAGAAACTTCTCCGCACGTCGGCAGTAATAAGATACCGAATCACAAGCGGCATAAATCTCCATTAATAAGGCATCAGTGCGGGCTTTACCCGTCTCACTGACAACCGTATCGACGATGGCCTCACTATTATCCAACAACACAGGCAATAATTTTTGCACGGCCTCAACCCGTTGCTTGACCGATTTCGCTCCCCAAGCTAATTGAGCCGATTCTGCTCTCGCGTAAGCGGCAGACACGTCAGCTTCGTTAGCACAAACGATCTCACCCAAGGGCTGTAAAGTGACCGGACTGGTCAGCTTGAGTACACGTCGACCATCATCAGTGTTATTGATACTTTCATAAATTGCCACAATAAATCTCCAATATCGATTATCTAAAAGTGCTGCTATTAATACATGACTATAAACGACCTTTTGATGGCTAACAATTACCAAACCCACAGATCATTTACAGAACAGATTTGCAAACCTGAGCTGCCTAGGCCGTCAAGCCCAATCAATAACGGTAAAAACAAAAATAAAGAAACACAAGTTGAACCTAAGCAGGCATAGTTGGAAAAATTTGATCAATTCTTCGCACATGCATAATCACAGTAAAAAACAGGCGACAAGCGATTAGCTTAACCGAGTATTCAACCGTATATGGCGCGTTATCATCAACAGCAACAGGCCCAGAATATAATAAAAAATGGGTATTATGACAGGGATATTGACGGAACAAAGGGACGCATCCGGCAGACAAGGATCTTGATTATTGGGGTCTTCATGATCCATATAGCCGTCACCATCACTGTCGATAATATTTGATTCTTGGTAATCCAATAAGCCATCTGAATCACTGTCAGTCAACTCAC